>OLOM01001525.1_pt1 | contig 15429 bp, 10 predicted proteins | sample 1672531 | NCBI WGS metagenome assembly OLOM01 (sample SAMEA3136696, study PRJEB25190) | human gut metagenome | reverse complement strand
AGGGGTGTCCACCAATAATGTCTTGTCGCTAACATCAGTAGACACTAATAAAGACACAAAAGACACTCCCCATTGGTACGCTCTCCGAACCACATACGGCAGAGAAAAGAAAGCATACGAATATCTTCTGAGCAAAAATGTAGTAGCATTCTATCCTACATTAAAAAGCGTCAAACTTGTTAACAGCAAACGTATCACCGTGGAAGAATCACGCATTCCTAACATCTTCTTTGCATACAGCACAGAAGAAGAATTAAAGACTTTTGTTTACGACAACGTAAACCTCCCCTACCTCCGCTTTTATTATCGACATACTCACGTTGGCAACAAGATTGTCAAGGCACCATTGGTAGTACCAGACAACCAAATGAACAGCCTAAAGATAATTTGTGCTGCAGATTCTGATGATATAATTGCTTCAACGGAAGAAGTGGAGAAATTCAAGACGGGTCAAAAGGTGCGGATAACTGAAGGCAAGTTCGCAGGCGTGACAGGTATAGTAGCCCGCTACCAAAGCCAGCAGCGTGTAGGTATTGTAATCGACGGATTGTTAACGGTATGTACAGCGTATGTGCCAAGCGCATTTATTGAGAAAATAATTTAAAACTATAGAATATGAATAGTAAAATTTTAAAATTTATAACTGGAGCAATATGTCTTTTTAGTGTTAGTGGGTTGTATTCATGCAAAAACACTACTCCTACTCCAGAGGATACAAGGTATATTAAAGAGTTTCATGTGGCAAATTTTCTTCATTCTGCAAATATGCTTGAAGAAGGTAAATTAGCGTTGTATGTTGATTATTCCACTTGTATCGCCGAAGGCATGAAAACCTCTGCCCTTTATGTAAAGCTAGTTCCGTCTTTTGTAGAAGCTACAAAAACCTTTTATTCAATAAAAGGAGATTCTATAAAGCAAGAAATTCCAGCAGATACATATAATCGCCTTCTGAATATACACGAAGTTAATTATGCGGATTTAAAATCTGCAGCAGAACAAATTGCAAAGGGCAATACAGAAGCTGCACTTCTGACTGATGGCGAATACTATAATCCCACAATAGCTGGTGCCAATCCTAATAATCCATATTTGGCAGACGCTTTTAAAACATGGATGAAAAAAGGGCACGATATCTTTATTATCTCTGAGCCTTATATAGAGACCAATAATGGTCTTCAATATAATAAGAAGCGTTTTTATTTTCTTTTCACAGATACAAGGTTGAAGAATAACATATATGACCGTATCGCTCAAACGGCATCTTTAGAACAATTCCCAAATGTTCAGATTTTCCATCTTTCAGCAGACCATCCTAACATTATGGCAGAAGGAAACTCTTCACAGACGAATGATTTGCTTGCTGCAAAAATTGAGCCTTATGGTATTTTTGAGATACAAGATTGGACTTTGGATTGGAAACAAATAGAAAATTATATCATGGGTGCAGTTGATGAACAAACTGGTAATCCACTTTCTAATGGTGATTTCGTTATTAAGGGTTTAAAGGTAGATAGAAACTCGTTCGGTGGTTATAAGATTACAGACGTTGATGTGAAAGTTTATGACATGAATATGGCATATATGGACTATTATATGCGAAAAGAGTCTGGAGAAAAAGTAGGCGCTCTTGGTGAAGAACTTCCAGAGTGCCCAAACTTTCTTGTGGTTGATCATAAGGAATTTGAACGACACGGAATGATAAATCTCTATTTTGATGTCATGAATTACAATCATGACTTCCTTATTGGAAAGCCAAACAATTATTTCAAAATAGATTTCTTCATCACTAAAACAGAAAACGTATTTTCAAAGTATTCTTCCATGTTTACTTTTGATCTTCTTGGGCACCCAGGTATTACCAACAGTTCTGTGGTTACAAGCGTAGAACAATGTCTCGTTGATAAAGATTTGGAGAATCAAATGAAGCACTCCCCTTTCTATACAATTTATATCAAAAGCAATAAATATTAAAAAATATAAGACATATGAGAATAACAACTCTTCCCGCTCTTCAGTCTTTACAGGACGAGACTATGGTTTATGCTGCGATTGTGGGTGCAGTAGCATTAGTTTTTTCATTTTTAGTTGCATCATTGATTGCCTATAAAGGTGGCAACGATCGTTCTTACATAACCCGTAGAATTTGGTATGTAATTATAGGTCTTGCTGCAGCTGTAGTTTTCTATATATACAACGATCTCTTTGTTAAGCCCAATATTACAAATGTAGGTTGGCAGAGTATGTTCTCTGATACGAATATCAGAAGTATCTTTATTAACTTGGGCGTATATCTTGTTGGTGGTATAATTCTCATGTTTACCTTCAGACACAAGAAATTCGGTTCCATTCTTGGTAAAGAAAAGAATGCATAACACAATCTAATAATCACGCGAATATGGCAAAACAGTATTTCGTAATGGGTATCGGTGGTACCGGCATGCGTTGCATTGAGTCCTTGATTCATCTTTGTGCAATGGGCATGTTTGACGATACTGAGATACACCTTTTAGCTCTTGACACCGATAAGAACAATGGTAATTTTTCTCGATTAAAAGAGGTCAAAGAAGCCTATGTTAATGCTAAAAATTTGGATAAGGCAAATCGCACGTCATTGACAGATACGTTCTTTTCTGCTGATATAAAATATTATGAGTTCAGTCCTAACTACGAAAAAAAAAGTACCTTCAATGATGTTTTTAACTATGGTAATACCAAGTATAATAATCCTGAGGAGGCAGACTTGGCAGATTTGGTTCTTACAGATAATGTAGAGAACTTCAATTTGCGTCATGGATATCGAGCACAAACTCATCTCGGTTCCATGATGATGTATCACTCGATTATTGAGGCTGCACGTTCACGTATGGATAATGAACTGAAGCAGTTCCTTCAAGTTCTTATTCAAGCATGCAATGGTGGTAGCGATCCCAAGGTCTTTATCTTAGGCTCTGTATTTGGAGGAACTGGAGCTTCTTCTATCCCTATTATACCTCAGGCTATTTCTGAGGCTGCAAGTATTATGAGTAATGGTGCAGCCAACATTTTAGGTCGAGCATACTTTGCATCAACACTCTTGACTGCATATTTCAGTTTCAAGGCTCCTTCCGCAGAAGAATTGAAAGACCAAAAGGTTATAGCTACCAGTGACAAATTTGCATTAAATTCCCAGGTTGCAATGATGTTCTATGATGATGATACAACTGTCAAGAATACGTACCAGCGTTTCTATATGATGGGAACAGACGGACAGGGTTGGGATCCTATGGTACGTGAAAAGGACAAGATAACCAAGACCATTACGGGTGGTGGTGAACAAAAGAATGATTCGCACTACATAGAACTCCTTGCAGCAAGTGCTGCTCTTGACTTCTTTAATTGTGACATAGCTCATTTGAAGGAGAATAAGAGTGCTGGTGAAACGGACTATGTGTATCGTGCAGTTGATGGATCGGGCAAGTTTGAATTCAAGGATTTCGTTGGCAACAAGGATAACTATGACAAAGACTTTGCGAAGAAATTCGGCATGCTTATAGCATTCTCATTCCTCTGTAACGATCCTAATATTGACTTTGTTGAGGGTGTTCGTTGCGGTAATCATAAGGAAATTACAGGATTCGACGGGATGGATGTAAACCAAGTTGAGTACTTGAAGAAATATTTCAGTCTCTTCAATGTTCGTAAGGTAAATGACGAATTTGCAGAAGGATGGATTCGTCAAATTCATCGTTCTGCTGGTGGTGGTGATAATTTCCTTTTTAACCCTAAGTTGTTTGCATTCCATACTATGAAGGAATTGCACAAATACGATTGGAACAAGAACTTGTATAGGAATGAAGGCATTGGTAAGGATTGGACTTTCTCTGTTGGCTTCTTTGGCTCCAAATTCAATTCTTTTAAGGAAGAATTTATAAAAACACTACATAACGGAACCCCGACAACGATTACAAATACTGGAGAGCGTTTCTATAAGCTCGTTTATGATACGCTTTGCAAAATCTATAACATAAACTAATTTGATACGCTATGTCTAAAGCTTTATTGATAAAGAGCTATACAACTCTTACAACTGGCACACAGGGTAATTGGAATGACCTGAACATGGCGTCTTCCTATATCCAGGGAATCCAAACAGGAAAAATTCTCGAAGATGTAAGTGCAGACAAAATTGCTGCACTAATTTCAGGTGTACCTACGCCATGGGCACGAGCAAAGCTTTTTAAGTTTGCACTTGGAACTTTGGCAAATCCTGATCCTGCAATTTCAAACTCTGGTCTTACCCAGTTTTATGAGATGCTTCACGGAGAGTGGAGAGGTCTATTGGCTTTGATGGCTTTGTACTCAGATCGCATTCGCATTTCAAAACCTGTAGTCATGAATGCAAAGGGAGGTGATTATGAAATTGCTTCTGCATTCGGCCGTATGCTTTTCAACGACAAAGATATTTGGAGCAATCAGGATGTTCTTGCTAAAGATCCTGATGCACAGCCATACATTCATCTGTTGTATTATAAGGACCAACTTATTGGTGGAACATCACCACTGACGGGTGTTTTTACTGGCGTGAATTATTCAAACCTGAATGGCATGAATGATATTAGCTGGTATAGAAATGGTAAGTTGGAGGATCCAATGCCATATCTCTCACCAGACCAGTTACAAAAGCTCTATCTGTTTGTCAAGAATATGAATGGCAACCTTGATGCTTTCGAGAACAAGGTTAACCAGTTCCGTCAGGATGAGCAGCGAGTAAATATTGATGGCTTCAAGAGTATGAGCCGTGATTGGGAATCTGAAATTCTCCAGAAGGCTCATGGAAATCTGCGTAATATGGGTCCCATCCCAACTTACGGTGCTTTGTCTTGTCCATTCAATGTGTTGTTCTGTAGCGATGTTCCTGTATACATGAAGCCAGACTTTACATTTACATATGTCAATGGGACAGACTATCAGGAGATTGGCGACATTCAAAATCTTCTTAGTTCTGACAGTTATGTACTTGGTTGGGCTGAGGATGCGGAACAACGCCAGAAGCGTTCTGAAGCACCTGTTTATTATTTACAGGTAAAGGATCTACATTCTGGATCTACGTGCTATTTCACTATACCTCTTTCAGAGATGGGTATAGACATTTTCAAAAATCGCTTTGCTGAATTGCTAGATTACAATGCAGGAGGTAATAGCCATATTACAGCTTCAATTAGTGATAATGGCGATATGCTTTCTGTTTCTATGGTAGTTGAAATTGATGGTGAAAGCGTAACACTCAACACTCGTGAGTACCAGATTGAATGGATGGAAGATATGGGACGCGTTATCATGTGGCCAAACTTTGTGTCTGACCGGTGGAATAAGTATTATATGTATACGGAGTTCACTGCTGATGCTAAGAACAAGTTCCAACCTATTTTCAAGTTTGAAGGAAATATCATCCGTGATGGTAACGAAAAATTCTTTACTCCACAGTATGAGGCAGCACCAAACGAAGAACTTGGGGTACACATTAAACCTTTAATTACTTATCCTGCAGGTAAGGTTGAAGATCTTCCAAAGTACAACATTATTGCAGCTGATAAGCCATTTGAAGGTCTTTTAGCCACTGTGCAAAAGGGTGGTCACGATGAGCGTGCTGGCTACCTGATGCTTCGTCATAGCATTATAAAGGATCTGTCTTCCATCGACATGAAGAGTACTGCTGTAGTTGGAATCGATTTTGGTAGTAACAACACTTGTGTTTATTATAATGCAAATGACCGGGGCGCTATGCCAGTTCAGTTTGAGAATAATCGTGCTGTCCTTGTCGGCAATGAGAATGATAACAAGAAGGCCAATGCTGGTAATGATGAACTTTTATTCTTCACTAACTACCCAGCAGAGAATGGACAATTGAAATCATGGTTGCATGAGCATGATTCACGATACAACTGCTACAACCAATCTGAGGAAGTTGCTGGAGGTGTTCCTGTAAACCGTCCAAATGTGGTGGTTCGCGAGATGGATGAATTTGAAATAAAGACTCAGGCTGGTACTCTTCATTATAACATGAAGTGGTTGGACAACGAGAAGGGACTTGAAAAAAAGCGTGCATACCTGAAGTCTATTTGGCTCCAGACATGCGCATTCCTTTATAAAAATAAGATTCGTCCCGAAGAAATCAGTTGGAGCCATCCTGGTTCTATGATGGAATCAGATGTAAATGACTATGACAAGATTTTCAACGATTTGCAGAAGATCTATCCAATCACAACAGGTAGAAAGCCAGAGATCAATGAGAGCTATCCTACAGAGGCAGAAGCTGTATGTAGCTTTGCTCTCTCGCAAGATTTTGGTTTAGCTGGCAATAACATGTTCCTTGGTATTGACGTAGGTGGTAGCACGAGCGATATCCTGCTTCTTGGAAAGGATCCTAACAATGGAAACAAGGCAACATTGTTCCGTGAAAGTTCTGTCCGTCTTGCAGCAGGTGTATTCTTCGATGCTGTCATTAAGTCCGAGACATTCCGTCAAGCATTGGTAAACTTCCACGAAAGTAACCAACGTGCAGTTTATGTATCCAATATCCGCGATGTCTTGACAGAAGCAAACAAGGCTCCTTACTACTTGAATAATATCTTTGATCAGTTGAAGACTCTTGATGATTACGAAAACTTCTATGATACAATCAACCGTGATGCAAAATTCGTATTCACAATCCCTGCTTATGTAACAGGTCTGCTCTTGTACTATTCTGGTATGTTGATTGGTAAGACGATTAAAGATAACAACTTAGGTAACATCGACCGAATTGACATTCTTTCTTTTGGTAAGGGTGGACGTATTTTCCACTGGCTCCGCAATTCAGCAGGAAACCGTGCAACTCGAGAGTATTATTCAACCTGCCTCAATGCCGGTGTTCATTGCGTAACAAATGTTGAGTTAACGGTTAAGTATCGTGATGAAATTGAAGTTGACAATAAAGCAGAAGTTGCTAAGGGTCTGTGTGATCCTAAAGATGTTGTCAAGAAACAGAAGGCTGAAGACCGTGACATATGTGGCGAAATAGGAGTTAAGTATCTTATTCCTGGAGGTAGCATGAAGAGTTTGTCAGTTGAGGATGAACTTACCGGAGACTATTTCTCTGACGATATGGGCAACTTCGATTTCTCAGGAATCACCAACTTTGAGGCATTCATGGATATATTTATCGAGTTTGTTAGCCAAAAGACAAAGCTTTATGCTAAGGCTGATAGCGAGTTACGTGATGATTTGTCTGATCTTCCAAGCAAGATAGCAAGCTTCATTTGCAACAATGATAGAGAATACAAGAAAGCTAAGGATAAAGCGAAGTCTGGAGAAGGTTTCCACTATCATCAGCCAATCATCATCGCAGAAGGAATCTGTTTCCTTAGCACTTTGATTAGAAAAGCTTTTAACCAGTAATAAGTTGGAAGAAATCCAAATAATATGAAGTCATTAGCTCTATACATAGACAAGTGGTATATTGTCGGTGCTGTAAACACCGACGGTATCACTCGTCTTGTAAATCTACCTAACCGCGAGGATCGCATTTGGCTCTATTTCTATGAAGATGTTGCCAATGACGAAATTTCCTATGGCAAGGGGTTCCAGAGCAAGTTTCGTAACAACGAACCTCACTATTATGGTGATGTATTCTCTTTGATTACTCAGTCTTCGGCCCAATATACCATGTTTAAACGTTCCCAACCAATGAAGGGAATATTTAAGTCTTCAAAGATTTTTGATGATTTACGCAAGGATATGGACGAAGATGGGGATATAACCACCTACATATCATTCTCAAAAGACATTTCTTTGGCTTCACGTCTTCTCTTTATTGAGGAGTTGAAAGAAGAAAGATTTATTGTACAGGAGAGTGTTGCGCGTATTTGCCATCTGGCTTTGGAATATGCTGCTAAAAAAAGCAACTATACAGAAGATGGATATTACCTTGTTCTAAATGCTTGTAATGAAAATCTTCACTATGCACTCTATCAGAAAACAGATGATCTATTCAATAGAGAGAAGGAAGATGTTCTTGAAGGTCTTGGAACCGATGTTAGAAGCCGTGCTTTGATAGAAAATGTGGTTGATAATATAAATGAAAGAGAGTACTTGCTGAAAACAAAGGAAGAACGAGAGTCTGAATATTTGAGAATGAATCAATTTGTAGATGATTGGCTTGTTAAGTTAGCGTCTGCAAGAAGTTATATTCCAGTTGAGCTCACAAACGTAACTTTATCTCGTGATCCTTTTAAGAATTATCCAGTTCAAGTCAAGAAATCAAAGATTGATGAGAGAACAGATAAGATTGTCAAGGACATCATAAACGTAATTGTTCGCTTTGTTAAGGATGCAGGTGTAAGCCATGAACAAATTAAAGGAATATTGTTCTTGGGTAATACATTTACCAACATTCAGTTTAAGAAGGAATTACGTAGCTACTATAATCTTGATGATTGCAAGATGGTAAGTTACAAGGATTCAGACTTGTCATCATTGGTAAGTGCTTACACTTTCATAGATTGTAGTCAGTTCTCTGCTGCACAAAATGTGATGAGGGGTAATGCAGAAGCGGAACTTCGTCGTATCAAAATTGCAGAAGAGGAAGCTGCAGCCATGAAACGCGCTAAGGAAGAAGCTGATGCAAAGGCTGCAATCGAAAAAGAAGCAACAGAAGCAGAGCGTAAATTTAAGGATGCCATGGACATGGGATATGATGCAGAACGAGAGCATGACTATGACAAAATGGAGGAGTTCTTTAACATTGCTCTTACCTTGCGCCCGGATGATGAAGAGGCCAAACAAAAACACGAAGAGGCACTCCGTAAGAAAGCAGAATTGTCAGTTCAGCAGAATCATTATAAAGAAAAGATTCAACAAGCAAAAGCCGCATACGATGAGAACGACTACGAAGCTGCAAAATTCAAAGCAGAGGAAGCTCTTAGTTTTATGTCGGACTCAAAAGAGGCATTACGTATCAAAGAGGACTCAATTCGTCGAATTAAGAGTCAGAAAGAACTCGAAAGATACCTTAATCGTGCCGATTTGTTTATTGCACAAAAAGCATACTCTGAGGCTATTCAAGAACTCCAAAAGGCTAAACTTCTCGATGTTGACTACAAGGAAATTATTGAGCGTGAGACTCGAATCAAAAAAGAACAGCAAGCTACTAATAGCAGAGTAGAGGAACTCTCCAATCAACTTAATTCTGCATTGAATGAAGGTCGATATGATGATGCTATAACCGCCTGCAATGAACTCATAGAGGTCGATTTTACAAACTCACGAAAGTGGAGCGCTCGTATTTCTGACATTAACATCAAGAAGGAGCTTTTTGCGCAGAAACAAGCAAAATGGAATGTTTTACAAAGTGAAATAAAAGCAGCTCAATGGGATGAAAACTATACAAAAATGCTTGAACTCTGTAAGGACGCACTTTTAATTTTCCCTAATGACCCAGAAGTACTTGATCTTTTTAATAACGCAGAAATAAAAGCCAAAAAGCAAAAAGTCAAATCCTTTATAGACGAGGCATCCCAGCTGGCTCAGTCTGGTTCTTACACAAGCGCTATAGATATACTTAATAAAGCTATCCAAATAGACAAAAATGACAAGGAACTATCTAAATTATTAAATATGTATTCAGATAAACTTGACATTGTAACAGCAAAAGCTAAGGAAATAGAGGACTTACTCATAGAAAAAGAAAAATCATATGATTATAAATCTGCTATAGATTTATGTAGTAGATTAATGGGCATAGATAAAGAGAATAAAGAAAAATGGAAGTCTGAACATAGTAGATTACAATCACTTCAAATTGAGAAGAGTGACTTAGAGCTTAACTTTAGAAGAAAGAAAGCAGACATTAAACAACTAATTAGAAGTGGTAATTATAATTCTGCGTTGGATCAGATTGATTTTATCAAAAAAAAATATCATAGTTTTGGTATCAATTCGCATGACAATGAATTCAAAGAATTGATTAAAGACGCTTCTCCACAAAAAGTGTCAGAAGAGAAACAACAAAAAACAGATATTGCTCATCAAGATGATAAACCTTATGTTAAAGGTCAGCGTGTTTTAACAGATACGAAATCTACAAAAGATACATGCAAAAGTACTCAGAATGTACAAGCGAGTCAAAAACCGAAGATTATAGAACCTTTAGGTCAATGTAAAACAATTGACAACGAAGGCCTAAATCTACTTAAGAATAAACTTTTTATTCAGGCAAAGAGATATTTTGCACTACAAAAGGATAATAGCATGGCAGAAATATGTACCGATTTAATTAAGCTTGAAAAAGCGAATAGGAATGGAACTATCTCTCCAGAAGAATCCAAGCAACTAAAAGAATTATATAAAAAACTTGATATTTCATAATATTCATTTATTTCAAAAACTCAAAAAAATGGGTAGATTTGATTTTACAAAAGATCTCCAAAAAGGAGAGCGTTTTAGTTTTACTAAAGACAGTGGACTAAACAAAGTTCAGGTTGACCTTACATGGTTACCAGGTGCTGATTTGGATGCCTGTGCATTCTTATTGGGCGAAGATGGCATCATTGATGATGATGCAAACTTCGTATACTTTAAGTCGGAATCTCGTTGGCGTTCTACTAATGATGAAGACCCCACCGAAGGAGATTTTGAACCTTATGACGGTGCAAAGCACAAGAATAAGAAATTATGGCGTCGTGCTACTGTACCTGCTTCAAAGGACGGTTCTGTGATTGGTGCACCTGATGACCTTGGTGATGGTCCTGAAGACGAAGATGAAGCCGGTGAAACTATGTATGTTGTTCTTGATCGTGTTCATGAGGATGTTAAGGAAATCGTTTTCTGTGTAGCTATTGCAACACCTAATGTAACATTCGCAGACGTTCGAAATCCAGCAATTCTTATTACAGATTCAGAAACCGGTGATGTCCTTTGTCGTTATAATTTGAAGGAAAAGTTCTCAACAGAGACTGCAGTTGAAGCTGGCAAACTCGTTATTGACGAGGAAGGAGACTGGTCTTTCGAGGCAATCGGTGAAGGTCATGATGGTGGTATTGCAACACTTGCAGATATTTACGCTTAATTTATTATGGCAAAAGAACGCAATAGTAGAAAGTTCGATTTTAGTAAGTCAAATGAAAATCGTTTTGACTTTACAAAAGATGAGCCGGATGTTGTGGAAACACCACAGCAGTCAAATGCTAGTTCTAATCCTGATGCCCATGCTACACAACCCAATAATAAATCCAATACTGGAAAAATCGTTGGTAGTATAGTTGCAGCTGCAGCTATTATTGCTGGCATCTTCTTCTTTATCAATAATAAGGAGAGTGAAGGTGGCAATGATGGCACTCCAACTGAGGTTATTGCTCAGAATACAGAGAATCAGAATGAGGGTAATGAGGGTAATGAGGGTAATGACGCTCCTGCAGCAGAAACTTCTAATAAAGATGCTTCTGCAGAGAGCAAAGGTGTACCTGCAAACACTTCAGAAGCGCCTGTTGCTGAAAATACAGACGAATCTCCTGCAACCCCAACTTCTTCAGCTAACCTTGCTAAAGCAAATGACAACCAGGTTGCAGAACGACCTGCAAAGCGGAATCCCGCAACTATTGCAGAACCTGCACAGTCTAAAACAGCGGCTACTCAGAATACAAAGCCATCTTCATCTACATCAGTACCTGTAAGTGGTGATGTTGAGGAAAATGCCCGACGTGTTATTCGTGGCGATTTTGGCAATGGTCAGGAGCGTAAGGATAAGTTGGGCTCTTCATACTCAGAGATTCAGGGTAAGGTTAACGAAATATATCGTCAGGGGCTTGTAAATTAACCAAGATTTCAAGGAATAGAAAAATGTCTTAGAAGGGGCGTTACTCATTATGAAAGTAATGCCCCTTTAATAAAAACCATATTAGGCAATGAATATTCGTATCACAATAATGGCATTAGGGATTCTTGCTTTTACCTCTTGCCATCATAGGGAAAGTAAAGAGAATTCTGTAGTAGAACCTAGGCAAGCCCAGCAAAAGCTACTTGATGCAGGTTGGACAAATGAAACACCAGATGAAGATATGAGTGAGGATTATGGTATCAAACCTATTTATGGCATGCAGGACAACTATTTTGACATCAAAATGGGCAAAGGTTGTAATGTGGCTGTAAAGATTATGAATTTAAGAACTGATAAATGCATCCGCTATGTATATGTTGCAGAAAACACAACTACAACGATTCAAGAAATACCGCAGGGAGTCTACTATTTAAAGCTTGCTTATGGATATGATTGGATGGCAAAAGAAACGAATGATGGTAAGCAAGGAAAGTTTACACGTAATGTGTTGTATGAACGGAGTCAAGATACTTTTGACTTTGGAACAAAGAATTCAAGAGAAGAGATAAACTATCGTCTAGATATCAATGTCGTTGATAGTAAGTTGGAGAATAATTTCCAGACGATTACTATCGATGAAAAAGAATTTATGAAATAAAATGAAAGTAATATAACTATGATTCTGTACATAATTCTTGCACTCATACTATGGTTTGTCGTACCTTTGTTTATAGAAGGACATATAAGGAAGAAAACTGATAAAAAAGCTTGGTCAATGTTATCTCGTATTGTTGCTATAACATTGATTTTATTGGCTATATATAGATTTTTATTCTTATAAATAACTCAGAAAATACAACTGTTATTAGGATCTTCGAAGACTTGGCAAATACGGGTAGAATCATACATACTGGTGATATGCGTTTTATGATTGAATTCATTAAAAAGTACAATTATAAAGTTTGGGTTATATGAGAAAAAGAACTCTATTTTTAATCTTCATACTTTGCTTGTTTTGTGCAAATACTTCTGCATTTACGAAGTATGTTACGAACAATCTTAATTTACGATATGAGGCAAATGCTCATTCATATATTCTGACAGTAATACCAAGAGGAACTGCAGTAACTATAGATGAAGATTGCAATTGTAAGTGGGTCGCAGTTGAATATAATGGGTATGTCGGATACATATCTACAAAGTATCTATCTAATATACCTGTTCGCAAAACTTACAAACACTACATAAGCACCTCAGTACGAAAAGGTCATAACTCTTCATATAACCGAAGAGGGGGTGTACGATATTATACAAACTCATATGGTAAAAGAGTTCAATCTCCATCTTATTACAACTCACGACCAGCAGGTGCTACAGCTCTTTGTAGGGACGGGACATATAGTTTCAGTCAAAGTAGAAGAGGAACATGTTCGCATCATGGTGGAGTAGCGAGGTGGTATTGATATAATAAATGGTCAGATATGATCAGATTGTTAAAGATGTGAATCATGAAATACTAAATAATATTATGGAACAAAAACATCACTACACTGGCTTGACCGATGCCCAGGTGCTCGAAAGCCGCAGAAAAAATGGTGCTAATGTGTTGACACCACCAGAGAAAGAACCTTTATGGAAACAATTCTTGGAGAAGTTCGGCGACCCCCTCATCATCATCCTGATGATTGCCGGTGCGCTGTCGATAGGTATATCATGCTATGAGTTCTTCGGACTCGGACAGGGTGCTGCCGTATTCTTTGAACCAATAGGCATCTTCGTTGCCATCCTTCTAGCAACGGGACTTGCCTTCTATTTTGAGTTGCAGGCAGACAAGGAGTTTACCATCCTCAATCAGGTGAATGATGATGAACCAGTGGAGGTGATCCGCAACAGCAACACAACACAGATTCCTCGTAAGGATATTGTTGTCGGCGACATCGTGATTCTCAATACTGGTGAGGAAGTTCCTGCAGATAGCGAATTGCTTGAGGCTACGTCATTGCACATGGACGAGTCAACATTGACTGGTGAACCAATGTGTAGCAAGAGCGTCGATGAGAAAGATTTCGACAAGGCTGCAACCTATCCTACAAACCATGTAATGAAAGGCACTAAGGTTATGGAGGGTCATGGAATATGCCGTGTACTTGCTGTTGGTGACAAGACAGAACAAGGTAAAGTGTTCGAGGCTGTGCAGATTGACGACAGTGTGAAGACTCCGCTCAATGAACAGCTCGATGGTCTGAGCGACTGGATAACAAAGGTAAGCTATGGTTTTGCCGCACTTATTGTCATCGGACGTATCATTATGTACTTCGTAACAAATGGTACGGACTGCTTCGGCTCAATGGAGCAGGTCGCTCCGTTCATAGCATACGTTCTTCAAACATTGATGATTGCCGTAACGCTTGTGGTTGTGGCTGTGCCGGAGGGACTGCCAATGGCTGTAACCTTGAGTTTGGCTTATAGTATGCGCCGCATGCTCAAGACAAATAATCTTGTAAGAAAGATGCATGCTTGTGAGACAATGGGAGCAACAACTGTCATCTGCACTGACAAGACGGGAACACTGACGCAGAATCTGATGAGCGTGGATGAGATGAAAGTGTATGGCGATACTCCAAAGGAAGTTCTTGCTGAGGGTATTGCCGTAAACTCTACTGCGTCCATTGATTTCTCAGACAAGAGCAAACCGCAGATTCTTGGCAACCCTACAGAAGGAGCATTGCTTCTTTGGTTGAACAATAAGGGTGTTGACTATCGTTCGATACGTGAGAGTGTAAAGACTGTTGCGGAGGTGCCGTTCTCTACAGAACGCAAGTATATGGCAACCGTAGTTGAGTCTGTAGCGTTGAAGGGTAAAAAAGTGCTTTATGTGAAAGGTGCTCCCGAGATCGTGTTCGGTCTTTGCAAGGAAACATCTGTAAGCAAAGAGGATGTTGAAAAGCAACTGACAGAATATCAGAATCGTGCCATGCGTACGTTGGGTTTCGCCTACCAGGTATTGAACGATGGCGATAAAGCGATTGAAGACAACAAGATAGTTGCAGACAAGCTCTGTTTTATCGGAGTTGCTGCCATTGCTGACCCAGTAAGATTGGATGTACCTTCTGCTGTTAAGGAATGCGTGGATGCTGGCATCAGCGTTAAAATTGTAACTGGTGATACTCCTGGAACAGCCAAGGAAATTGCACGTCAGATTGGCCTTTGGAATGACGAGAAGGATACGGAGCGTAACATCATTACCGGTCCTGAGTTTGCGGCATTGCCTGATGAAGAACTTCAGGAGCGCATTCTTGATCTGAAAATCATCTCTCGTGCCCGTCCTATGGACAAGAAACGTCTGGTGGAGACTTTACAGAAAAAGAATCAGGTTGTTGCCGTTACTGGTGATGGTACAAACGATGCACCGGCTCTCCGTGCAGCCCACGTCGGTCTGTCAATGGGTGACGGCACAAGCGTAGCAAAGGAAGCATCCGATATTACAATCATCGACAACTCGTTCAGCAGTATCGGAAAGGCTGTTATGTGGGGACGTTCATTGTATCAGAACATCCAGCGTTTTCTCCTGTTCCAGTTGACAGTGAACGTTACGGCTT
>OLOM01001518.1_pt1 | contig 15502 bp, 10 predicted proteins | sample 1672531 | NCBI WGS metagenome assembly OLOM01 (sample SAMEA3136696, study PRJEB25190) | human gut metagenome | reverse complement strand
ACCGCGTGTGCTACGACATCACGAGCAAGCCGCCTGCGACGATTGAGTGGGAGTAGGCTGATAGGGTTCTGACCTGCATTTTTGAGTGCCGCACTGTGCCGCTGAGTTTCGTTTCGTACGAGAGTCATGGCAAAGCCGCCAGCGATGTTGGTGAGTAAATACGATAACCGAGCCTCCGTTCCCGCGTTGGGACGGAGGCTTTTTCTTTGTCGTTTTACTCCCTTTCACCTGCGATTTCGCAATTTACTCCCCCGTGTTTCAAGACGGCAAGGCACGGTGCGGCATTCGGAGGAACGGGAGTAAGGATTCATCCCAAGTGAGTAGACGCGCGATTTTTGTCTCCGAGAGCCAAACGGGGCCGTTTCGGGGCCTGTGAAACTCAAATCGAACTCAATAGGCTTTTCGGCGGTCTTCTCACAGCGTTTTCCCAGGTGGTTAATGGGGAGTAAAGAATCTCGCCGCCTCAATGAAAACGGGAGTAACCAGGGGAAATGCCGCGGCGTACTGCCGCGTGCCGCCGTGTAAGCCACCGCGTCATTTACTCCCCAGGTGCGCCGGAAATGCCTTGGCATGCAATGGGGAGTAAAAACTCAGCTTACGCAGGCCCGAGCGGCGCTCGCCGCCTGGTCCACCGTCCTGATTCGGTTGCGTTGATCGCGAAATGCGGAGAGCCGCTACAGCGAGGCTTTCCAGTCCTCGTATTCGTCGGCGTCGATCTTGCCGTTTTCGAGCTGCGCGCGCTTCTCTGCCCACAGTTCGATCGCCATCGCGGCTTTGGGTGCGTGCGGCGCCTTGGGGTTCAGGGAGAGGCCCGTGCCGTCGGCTGCGGGCACGATGCCGAAGGAGTCCTCGAGCCGCACGAGCAGCGACATGAGGTCGCCCGCAGTCTCGACGCCGTAATCCTTGAGGGCGTTGACGGACACGCCGAGCGCCGCGGAGATGGACTCGAGCAGCTCGGGCTTCACGGCGCGGATGCCGCTCTCGTAGTGGCGCACGGCCCCCTCGGTCAGGCCGACCGCCTCGGCGAGCTGCGCCTGCGTCATGCCGCGCGACTTGCGGTACCGCCTTATGTTCTCGCCTACGGACATGAGCCCTCCTCCTGGAATTACGTACCAGCACATCTTATCAGCGTACGCAAATGTACGCAATTCTATTGACAGTACAGATATGTACGTTTACTCTGAATCTGTGAACCGTACGTATCCGTACGCCATTGATTGGAGGAGCCATGGACGAGAAGGTGGCGAAGACGCCGAGGCCGCACATGCTGGACGCCGACGAGGTCGCGGAGCTGCTGAGGATCAAGAAAGGCAGCGCCTACGAGGTGATCAGGAAGATAAACGCCGAGCAGGAGGCGCGCGGGCGCGTGGTCATCCGCGGGCGCGTTCGAAGCGACGTCTTCGACGCCCTGTACTTCCCGGAGGTGGACTGACATGCCCGTGTACAAGGACGACGGCAACGGCACGTTCTACGTGCAGTGCTACTACCGCGACGCCCGCGGCTCGAAGCGCCACAAGACGAAGCGCGGCTTCTCCTCCGAGGTGGAGGCCGCAGTGTGGGAGAGCCAGTTCAAGAGCCTTAACGGCGGGGCCATGGACATGACGTTCTCCGAGTTCGTCGAGGTGTACGCCTCCGAGGTGAAGCCGCGCATACGCGAGCACACGTGGATCACCAAGGAGTACATCATCAACGACAAGCTCGTGCCGTTCTTCGGGGACATGCGCATGTGCGACGTGAGGCCGATCGACGTCATCAGGTGGCAAAACGAGCTCACCGAGCACCGGGACGCCGACGGGAAGCCCTGGGCACCGACGTACCTGCGCACAGTGAACAACCAGCTCAACGCCATCTTCAACCACGCCGAGCGCTACTACGGCCTCAGCGACAACCCGGTGCGCAGGGTCGACAAGATAGGCTCGAAGAAGGGCGGCGAGATGCAGTTCTGGACCAAGGACGAGTACCTGAGGTTCAGCGAGGCCGTCATGGACAAGCCTCTCTCATTCCACGCCTTCGAGCTGCTTTACTGGACGGGCATACGCTGCGGCGAGCTCCTGGCGCTCACGCCGTCCGACTTCATGCTGGAGAGCTCGCGGCTGCGCATCAACAAGTCGTACCAGAGCCTCAACGGCGTTGACACCGTGACCGACCCCAAGACGCCCAAGTCCGTGCGCACGATCGTCATGCCCGCCTTCCTGCGCGACGAGATGGCGGACTTCATCGAGATGCGCGACGACGTCGCCCCCGACGAGCGCCTGTTCGCCGTGACCAAGCACTTCCTGGCCCACGAGATGGAGCGCGGGTGCAAGGCGTCGGGCGTGAAGCGCATCCGCATACACGACATACGCCACAGCCATGTGAGCCTGCTGATAGAGATGGGCTTCTCCGCGCTGGCCATCGCCGAGCGCATGGGCCACGAGGCGGTGGACATCACCTACCGCTACGCGCACCTGTTCCCCACGAAGCAGGACGAGATGGCCGCCGCGCTCGACGGGGCGAGGGGGTAAGAAGGATGCCGTGCGAGAACAGCGCCCGCAAGCGCAGCAAGACGATGGCGTTCCGCTGCACGCCCGAGGAGCGCAAGCTCATATGCGAGATGGCAGCCTGGAGCGGCATGAACAGGCAGGACTACATCATCGCCAAGCTCACCGATACCCAGGTCGAGGTGAGGCCCTCCGTGAGCGTGCAGAAGGCACTGAGGGACTCGATGGCGGAATTGGCCAAGGAGGTGCGGCTGGCGGCCTCCTACGGCGAGCTGAGCGAGTCCCTGCAACAGAGAATTGAGCACGTGATGAGGTTCTTCCTAGCGCTCGGCGAGCCTGTTGACGCGCCGACGGAAGAGACATCGCCACGAACTACGTTTTTGGAAGAGCCGGTTCCATCCGTCATCGATGCGGGTTCCGACACCGCAAGCATCTTCGAGATGGGACGCAGGTAGGGCCTAGCGCCAGACCTCCAACGCCTTGTCCGCAAGCCATTCGGCGCGATCGGCGATATCGCCCTCGTTCCAAGACTCCTTCTCTAGGGCGCCGGCCATGGTCGCAAGGCCGGCGGCGCAGAGGGCAAGGCCGTCCTTGTATCCCTTTCCCTGCTTCTTGGTGGGCCAATCGGCATCGCGGATGGAGGCGTTGAGCGAATGCGTGATGATGGCGAGGTTGCCGAGCGTGAGGAGCTTCCGGTCCCTTCGCGTGGCAGCCTCATCGTCGAGGGCTCCCCATTTGTTGCGCCACTTCTTGGGCATCATGTGCTCGAGGGTGTACTGGTTGAACCCGAGCAGGGCCGTGCTGCTCATGCCCGGACGAATGGCGCTTTCCAGCAGATAGAGGACGCCCTTGGACTGGAGGTTGTACAGACACGATTCCTCGAATGCCGCTCGAACCTCGGCGTCGCCGGGCATGTACGTCGTCGCCTCGTCATTGGCTTCGAGAGCCTTCCTCAGCGCCTCCGCGTCCTTCACCCCGTTCAGGATCAGCGAGGTGAACAGCCTGTTGTAGTTCTTCGTGGTCGCCTGAACCAGCATTCGGCGGACGATGTAGCTCTCAAGCAGGGCGTAGATCTTAGATTCCTCGCTCGAAGACTCCGCGTTCTTTCGAACGTAGAGCACGTACGGGATGAGCGTCGAGTTCTTGAGGCCGAATATCAGCACGTTCAGGCGCTCGACGCCGGGGGCGGAGGGGATGTCCGCGTCGCAGCAGCTTGGGTCAAACGTGGACTCGAACACCTTGGCATACGCCTTCATGCTGCTGAGGATCTCGTCCTTGTCTCCGTTGCAGTACCTGCCGATGAAATCCTTGTAGGACTGGAAGAGGTTCGAAGTACGCGAATAGAAGAGCTTGTCCTCGGTCGTGACGCCACGCCTCTTGTCCTGGACCAGAATCTGGAGGAACGCGTCGAAGAAGAGGTCGACGAGCGTGCGCTTGATGCGCCCGGTAACGATCTCCTGCTCCCAATACTCCCTCTTCTCAGCCGTGGGCTCGAAGACGTCTTCCCAGCACTCCTTGAACGCCTGCTCGTTCTCGCGGTTGAAGAAGTAGTTCTTAAGGAGCTCCGCCGTCGTCAGGCGCACCCCGAGCGAGTTGATGGTGTCGAATATCTGCTGCTCGTCCTCGCCCTCGGTAAGATCGATGCAGACGAACTGGACGTTCGACTTGATCGTGTTCCTGTCGACCTTCTCCGGGTCGATATTCTTGAGGAAGTAGTTGTAGGCAAGGACGATGGCCGAGGAGCCCTCGAGGGGTTCGCAGCCCGTGGCGCTGACGACCTTTTCGAAATCCTGCCGGTCGTACTTGCCGTGCCGCAAGGCGACATCGCCGGTCTCCAGGACGAAATCTCGCTCAAACAAATTGTTGGTGCCGTTTTTTGCACAGAGTGCCTTGAAGAAGATGACCATGGTCGTGAGTCGCTGCTGGCCGTCGATGACGGTGCGAACCTCGGAGACCTCGGACCAGGTGTTGCCGGAGGAGGCCTGCTTCAGGATGATGGAGCCCAGGAAATAGGGCCGCTTCGAGGCCGTGACGAACTCCATGTCGCCGAGGAAACGCTCCCATTGCTCTTCTCCCCAGACGTACGCCCTTTGGTAAAAAGGTATTTCGAGCAGGCGCGATCCGTTGAACACGCCGCTTATCGTTGCTTTTCCTGCATCCATCCTTAAAGCCCTATCTATCCTTTGCGGTTATTGCTGGCGGGGTCAATTTTATCAATACGCTGCTTGACCCTTTAATGTTCCCGGTCCTTGCCGTCTTCTCCCCAGAAGGTGCTCGAAGATGATGCGCAGGTCCTCGTCATCAAGGCAGCCGCCCTCGAGGCAGCCACGGTCGATGGTATCGATCATCGTCTGCCCCTTCTTCTTCGAGCGGTCGTAGATCACTGTGTCGAGGGATAGCTCCCTGCCGTCGCGCGTGAACATCTCGTGCATGAATTCGGCACTGTTCGCTTGACTCCAATCGCGTACCGCGTGCTCGAGCGGGCCGCTTCCCCTCGATATGGCGACATCCCAATGCTCGCAGTTAAGCAGAAGAAGTCGGTTCATGAACTCGACGCCCGAAAAACCGAGTCTCGCAAACGGCGGAAATAGAGGGTCATCTGAAAAGACCGCAGCATACTCACTGCTCAACGGCATATACGCGAGATGAAAATCGTACGAGTCGTCCTCGGGCCCGATGATGAACATAGGCATCGACGTCGTAACGAACCCTGAGCCGACGGGTGCCCTAAGGATGGAGAAGCTCTTCTCAAAAAAAGCCTTTCGAATACGGTTGACTGGCACATTGCCGTCGTTGGAGAAGAGCATGGTTGCGGCGGCAGAAAGCTCGACAACCGCTTGGGAATCCCCATGCCAGCCCGACCGGTCGAGCAAGCCGAACTCGTAGGGTCTCAGATGAACGTTTCTGAGCAGCTCTTCGGCAGCCTCGCGTGACCATTTCTTGTCGGCACGCATGCTGATAGGATGGCGGACGATGATGTTTGCTGCCAGCTCGCAAACGGCGGCTTTCCCATCAGAATACCCTTCGCCTTCGCGCTGGCCTACTTTCTGGCGTTCCAAAAAGCGATCGTAAAGCGGCGCGATGCGGCTCTCGAGCTCAGATAGCTTAACCTCGATGAGGTTCTGCGCATAGAATCTGTCTGTCGCATCGCCTATCGTATCAGCATGCTCGACCTCATAAAGATCGCGCATGCTGCAAAGGTTCTCGCAATTCGTGCGGAAGAAGGAGCCCTTCTGCCTGCTGTAGGCATGGAGCTGCCCGGAGGAGTCCGCAAAATGGCGCAGGTAGAACTGCGGCACCCAGTGCTGGTATCGCGTCATCTCTCCGGGCAGCTTCGACATCCTAAACCTCCACCGCCTCGTATTGGTAGGTCGTGCGCACGTTGTAGTGGAAGTCATCTCCAAGCTCCAACGCCTCGAAGTGCTTCTTGGCGCAGCCGATCTTGATCTTCTCCACGTCGCGCAGGGCGGGCTCGCCGTTCTTGCCGCCCTTGGTCTCGGTCACGAAGTACACGCGGCGCTCGCCGCCGGCCTCCTCGACGTACGCCCAGTCGGGGTTGTAACTGCCGAGCGGCGTGTCGATCTTGAACGCCGAGGGCAGTTTCGCGAACACGAGAACCTCCTCCTGCTTGTCGAGAGCCTCGGCAAAGGAGCGCTCGACCCCCGCCGAATCGTAGACCACGTAGTTGTACAGGCTCTTGCCAGCCATGTCCGGCTTCCACGCGTTCTGCCCAAGGTAGGCTGTGTAGTCGTCGAGCTCGAGGTCGCGCATGGTGTACCACTCGTCCTCGGGAAGGCGCACGTACTTGATGCCTTGGGCGATGAGGTCGTTCTTCACGCGGTTGATCTTGTCGCCGACCTGCGCAAGGAAGGTCGCGGGGTCGATCTCGAACTCGTCGAGGCGGCTGCAGCCCTCGAGGATCGCCTTGATGGTGCCGCGGGTGAGCCCGACGGCGTCCTGCAGCTCTGCGATCGGGTCGGGAAGGTCGTATTTCACCTTTCCCGAAACGGACACCACGGAGGTGCCCGTGCCCTCGGCGCTCACGCCCGCGTCGTCGATGCCCAGCGAGGCGCGCTCGCTCGTCACTTGGGGCGGGCGCACGGCTAACATGCCGTCGACCGCCTCGATGGCATGCTCAATGAGCTTGCCGGAGTCGACCTCGACCTGGAAGCGCGTGCGCTGGCGGATGCGGTCCCACAGGGCCTGGAACGCAGGGTCGAGCGTGACGTCCTTCTGCAGCTCGACGGAGACCTCCTTGGCCTTGTCGCGGATCTGGACCCTCTGGGACTTGTGGATGATGATCGCCTCGACCTGCTCCTTTGCCGGCTCGAGCTCGGCGGGGAGCTCGACCTCGCCCTCCTCGGCGGCCGCCTTCAGCTCGGGCGTCACCGCGCCCTTGCCGTCGACCATGCCGGTCGCGACGAGGTGGTCGAAGACCCGCTTGGACTTCTCATAGCCCAGGCGCTCCTCGACGCCCTCGGGGGTCTTGACCGTGACCTTCGTGAAGCTCTCCGGGGTGATGACGCCGAACTTGAAGTCATCCGCCTCGAGCTCCTTCTGAAGCCCGTTGGCGAAGTCTTCGTAGCTCTCGTTCGCGATGACGGTGAGCACGTTCGCCTCGGGGTCATACAGGCGCTCGCCGTTCTGGTTCACGCACAGGCGCAGGCCGCGGCCGATCTTCTGGCGCTTGGTGAGGTTGTCCTTGGTCTCGACGAGCGTGCAGATCTGGAACACGTTGGGGTTGTCCCAGCCCTCCTTGAGCGCGGAGTGGCTGAAGACGAACGAGACGTTCTTGTCGGCGTCCTTGCCGTCCGGGAAGGAGATGAGCGTCTCCTTCTTCTGCATGATGAGCTCGAAGGCCCCGGCGTCGTCGGCGGTGCCGGCGGCTCCCTTGGAGTCCTTGAACTTGTCCTTCTTGTCCTTGGCGAAGTATCCCTGGTGCACGGCGTGGGGGTCGCGCACCAGCGGGGCGCCGACGGCCTCGTAGCACTCGAGCCACGTGCCGCGGCCGATCCCCGCCGCCTTGGCGATGCGACGAGGCGCCTTCGAACTCAGGGCACCTGCGTACTCCTCCTCGAACATCTGGGCGTACAGGCCGCCGTGGACCTCGGGCTCGTAGACGCGGTAGCGGTCGACGCGGTCGATGAAGAAGAGCGAGAGCACCTTCACGCCGCGCGGCCACAGCTCGAACTGGCGGGCCAGGTGGTCCTCGATGGTGCGGCGGATCTGCGCGCGCTTGACGACCTCCTCGTTGACGTCGCCCAGCGCCTCGCCGAGCTCGAGCACCTCGCCGTTCTGGAACTCTATGAACTCGTCGCCCTCGGCGGCGCCGATGTTGTTGACGACCCAGCCGCTCTCGTAGTCACTGTTCTCGCCGCTCTTCTGGTAGAGGTCGTTGCCGGTCTTCACCGTGACGGCCTTGCGCTTCTGCGTGCCGTCAGCCTGACGCACGTCGATGGACACCTTGGCGGAGAACGGGTCGGACTTGACGGACTCGAGCCTCACGTAGGCACCGTTGAGATTCGCCTCGGCCTTGATCGAGTCCACGCAGATGCCCTTCACCAGGTGGCGCTCGAAGGCGTCGACCGGCGTGAGGCGGTAGATCATGTTGTAGGCCTGCTTGTGCGTCGCCGAGTAGCGCAGCACGAACAGCGGGTTCAGGCTCTTGATGGCGGCCTTAGCCTGCTTGGTGTTGTCGACGCTCTGCGGCTCGTCGATGATGACGACGGGCTTGCAGGCGCTCACGAGTTCGCGCGGGCTGAATCCGCCGACGAGCTTCTCGCTGGGACGGTGGAAGAGGTTCCCCTCCTTCGCGGTGCCGTCCTTCTCGAGGCCTTTGTTGAACGCGTCAATGTTGATGACCATGACCTGGATGGAGCTCGCCGTGGCGAAGTTGCCCACCGGCCCCATGTCCTTCGAGTCGTACACGAAGTAGTCGAGCGGCGTGCGGTCGTAGAGCGTCTCGAAGTGCTTGCGCATGGTCTGGAAGCTCTTGAGGACGCCCTCCCGGATGGCGACACTCGGCACGACGATGACGAACTTCGTGATGCCGTAGCGGCGGTTCAGCTCGTAGATGGAGCGGATGTACACGTAGGTCTTGCCGGTGCCCGTCTCCATCTCGACGGTGAAGTCGCGCAGGCGCCCGTCGGTGAGGACGTCGGTTGCCGGGAGGCATCCCTCCTCCTGCACGGCGTGCAGGTTGTCGAGGAGCTGACCGGGCGCCACGCGGAGCTCGTTGCCGTGGCCGATGGTGTCGAACAGCTCCGCCTGTCCGCCAGGTAACATGCCGTCGCTGAATAATTTGTCTTGGCCATAATCTGCCTGGTTGAGCATGAAGCTGCTGCCGGCGAACTGCTGACCTCGAAAAAGATCACAGGTAGCCTCTATTGCCTCCAGCTGGTGCTGCTGGTCGGATGAGAACTTGAACTCGAGCGCCGTCATCCTAGACCGTCCTCAGTTCGATCTCGCAGCCCATGCGCTCGCCGGCGTGCTTGAAGATCTGCACGGCGTTGAGCTTGAGGGTGTCGTCGAGGATGGAATCAAGGATGAGAACGCGCCTGGGCTCCATATCGGCGATGGCCTCGAGTGCCTCGATGGTGAGGTCTCGGGACATGCAGCAGATAAGCTCGTCGCAGGCGACGGACCAGATGGGATAGCCAGCGGCGTCAGACTTCTCTACGGGTAGCGTGAGCTCGAGGCCCCATTTGAGCATCATCTCGAAAACTATATCAAGTTCGGAGCGGTCGGGCTTCACCACGTCGAGCACGAGTTGACCAGGCTCAGGCCTCTCAATACCGGATTCGTCGAGCGCGAAGACGCGAAAGCCGATGTCGGGTAAGCTCCTTGGCTCCTCGCCGAGTCTAAGCTGACGATTGGATTCGTTCAGCTCGGTTTTAATGTTATCGCCAACGCGCCGGATGCGCTCTTCGCCCAATTGGCAAAGGTTATCATAGCCATTATTTTTTGCGACTGTTCCTTCCGCGCAGGTTTCAGGGAGCTGGACAGAAATCATCCGCCTTTCTCCGCCATCTTGAACATTAAGCCTCATCAAGGCGTCTGCGGAAGCGGCCGAACCCGAGAAGAAGTCAACGAAGATGCCATCCTTTATCTTCATCGCGGAAAGCAACACTTGAAGAAGGCTCGTTGGTTTAGGGTAGGAGAAATAGCTTTTCCCCTCGAAGAGACCTTCCAGCTCGACCCCGCCATCGCTTTTGAAGCTCAAGATGGAGCGGAGAAGCATATCGGAAACATCGTCAAGATACTTAATCGAACTAGGTTGTGTCTTTTCGTCGGCGGCAAACCATATGCCCCCTACAACATAACTACCGTCATATCGTTTAACGACCGGTCCAAGCGAGAGCTGCTCATTAAACGTGTCCTGTTTCCAGCGCCAACCGCGATCGGGAACTTTGACCGGGCGCTTTGTTTCAGGGTGAAGAACGTCATACCTCGGGCCAAATGTATTTGCGTTTGGCCAGCTCATATTTATTTTCCCCCAGGGGCGATAGTTCTCGTCTAGGCAGTTATAAAGAGTGATGCCACGATCGTATTGCCGTTCTGAATAAAACGCTTTCAGACGCTTTTCCGCTTCAGGGATAGGAACACGTTGTAGTTTTAGCTGCTCCAAAAACGCGTAGACATCATCGATGCCGTCTTTTTTCATCAGCAGCTGGCAATCTACGGGGCACCGTGAATATGCAATCACATATTCGTGGATGTTGCCCAATCCCTTATTGTCGTTTTTTGGGACTCTTTTATTCCAAACAATCGTTCCGATGAAATTTGTTTCCCCAAATACTTCATCGGCGATGTTCCTTAAATTTCTCTCTTCAATATCATCAATCGAGATGAAAAGAATACCGTCTTCGCTCAATAATTCGCGAGCTAGTTTTAATCTGGGATACATCATCGAACACCAGTCGCTATGGTAACGACCGCTGGTGTCTGCATTGGCTTGGTTTGACAGTCCTGCCTGTTCTTTGTAGTTCTCGATAGTGTCGCCGAACTTGTCCTTGTAGACGAAATCCTTGCCCGTATTGTATGGGGGGTCGATATAGATCATCTTGACCTTGCCGTGGTATCCTCGCTGCAGGAGCTTCAGCACCTCGAGGTTGTCGCCTTCGATGTAGATGTTGTCCGAGTCAAAGGACCCGTCCTCACCATCGCGTCCGCGGCTTTTCTCCACGCACGGGCGAAGCGTGGCGGTGCTCGCGGTCTGCGACTGGCGGATGGCATCGGCCTTGCCGGGCCACGTGAACGCATAACGCTCCTGACCCTCGTCGACCTCGTCGCCAAGCTCCAGCCTCAGTTTGTCGAAGTCGATCCCGCTCTCGGAGAACACCTCGGGCATTATTTCCTTGAGCTTGTTCAGACGGTCGTCAACAAGGCTTTCCGATTCAAGGTTCATCTTCTGTATCTCGCTCACGAGGTCTCCTCCTAAGAAAACTGCGATTTAATCAATTGGACGACATAGGGCATGGCGGCAATAAAAACATCGGTGCCCTTGTCGGCAAGCCAGCTCTGCAGTTTGCCAAGCTTGCTGTCCCGTTTGCTTTTGTCTTTCGTGTTGAGATCGCCGATCATTCCTTTGAGCAGTGTCTTGTCGTCATCAGAAAGCGTTGTCTCCGGCAATTTATCAATCTGCTCAAAGGTTGTCTCAACCGTGACTTGGACGTTAGCCGCCGAAGATGCTGAGGCTTTTTGAACCATGCTTATACTTGCGGCCTGCGCTTCCGCGATTTTAAGTTTACGGAATTCCTCGTCGCGGATTACCTTGAGCTTTTCTATTCTGAGCTCCGTCTGCTGGGAGCAGAGTTCATACTCTCTGTAGCCGTAGCCTGACAGGCCATCAACGTAACAATCATAGCGATTCACGTATATGCTATCGATTTTCTCGTAAATCGCTTTCAGGGTTTCGCCTTCAATCCCGTCTTCCGTTGCCCTCTCGAGCAGATGGATATGGCTCGTAATTGTCTCTAGCCCGTAAGGCCCATAAAGCTCCTGATCTTTCCTATCTCGCAGCACGCGGAGTTTTCCGATCAGTTTTCGCAGATCGGCGGCGGTGTGACGATTACCACAGTCAGCTATCCTTGCTCCTCTGTAATGCGATAGGTTCGGTATCTCCGCATTGAAGGCCGACACGATCTCACGTGCGAGGGCATCGATTGCCGAGCCGTCTCCGTCACGTAAGGTCTCACTTGCGCGGCGGATGTAATTATCGAGCTCACTCAACTGCGTCTCCTAACGTACAGATAGACTTTATCAAGCCCATAACTGAATCGAACTCAGCTTCTAGCCTTTTCGTATCCACGCGCAATTTGGCGGACTCGTTCAAGGAGAGTCCACGATCACGTCGTCGCTGACGATTATCGGAAACCTCCTTAGCAAGGGCATCGCTTCGCGCGATAAGCTTGCCTAGCTGCTCCCGATTGCGATCGGCGCACATCGGATAGAACCCGAGTGATGCTATTGAGCGAGAAAGTCGAACGGCCCAGGCGATTCCTTGCAGGAAGGCCAGCAGGTCGTCCTGCGGCAGCCTGGCGAACTCGAGCGCGTCAAGGAAGGGCGCATACGCAGAATCGAATGAATCGAACACGCCCGTCGCCTCGATCCGGTCGACGACCGTCGCGCCCTGCTCGGCCTGGCTCTTTCGCGTAAGGGCGACCGACACGCACGCGCGGTCGCCCGCCTCGATCAGGAGCACCGTCGGGTTCGGGAAGCACTTGTGCACGAGCTCCGCCACCTCCGCCACAGCCATGGTCCCGGCTGCCATCTCGCAGCGGAGGAGGACGACGCTCTGCACGTTGCGTCCATCGTCCTCGTACGGCGGGATGCGCGTCGTGGACTTCTGGACCGTGGCGAAATGCTCGAGGCGCGCAACCTTGTCGAGCCTTTTCTGCTCGGTCTTGGTGAGCATCGCCTGCTTGACGAGAACCGTCTTGGGGATGCGGCGGTCTCCCGCGAGCGCCGCATCGGGCAGGCGTAGGATGCCGTTCCAGTCGACGCCGCTCATCGCAGCACCGCGAAACATACCAGCGAGTAGTCGTTGAAGCCCATTACGGTGCCGCTGCCGACCTCGCCCAGGCTGAACAGGCTCTCGATCCCCTTGTCCTGCTGCGTCCCGGTGATGGCCGCCACCACGTCGTCGAGCAGGTCGGTGTAGGCGTCCATCCTCGTCCCGTCGCGGGTCTCGCGGTTGAACTCGCGGCACAGCTCGGCGATGGGCTCGGGATGCCCCGAGCAGACGGCGCGCATGATGTCGAGCGCCGGCTTGGGCTGCGTGTGCTTCGTCATGACCTCGCCGTCGGCCGACACGTACACCACGTAGTACGGGAAGACGGGGTTCGTGTCCCTGGGATCGTTGCCCTCGTCGTTCTGCTTGAGGCAGAAGACCACGCCCGGCTTCACGTCGCCGCGAAGCTCGTCGGGGATGGGGGCCACGGCGTGCAGTCCCGCCGGCGAGTTCTCCAACGCGCCGGGATGCTCCTTGGCGTAGCGCTGGAGCTCCACGCGGAAGTCGTCGAAGGCGAAATCCGTGATCGAGATGCCGCCCGAGATGTCCTCGAGGTCGAGCACCTCGCTCTTGAGCTGCTGGAGCTGCTGGCGACGGTACTTGAGGTCGTTCATCTCGCCGTTACCCTTGGCCTCCAGCACGTTCTCCTCGCCGGTGGCCGACGCGTCGAGCAGCGCCATGCGCCCCTTCACGCGGCCTTCGAGCTGGATGTACTCGTCGAGCGCGATGTCCGGCCAGAAGTTGACCAGCTGGATCTGGGAGTTCTTCGATCCCAGGCGGTCGATGCGGCCGAAGCGCTGGATGATGCGCACGGGGTTCCAGTGGATGTCGTAGTTCACCAGACAGTCGCAGTCCTGCAGGTTCTGACCCTCGGAGATGCAGTCCGTCGCGAATACGACGTCAATCTCGCCGAGCTCCCGCTGGCTCTCCGGCAGCTCCTTTGAGACGGGAGAGAACCTCGCGAGGATGTTCTCGAAGGTGGTCCTGGGAAGCTTCAGCGAGTAGGTCCGGTTGGAGCTGCCCGCCACCTCGGCGCACTCGATTCCGAGCTCACGCTTCAGCCAGGGCGCCAGCTGCTCGAAAAGGTACGCCGTCGTGTCGGCGAACGCGCTGAACACCAGCACCTTGCGGTTGCCGGGGTTGTACGGCTCGCTGACCTTGCCCGCGATGAAGTCGCGCAGCTTCACGAGCTTGGCGTCGCGCTCGGGCGTCACCGCGTCGGCATAGGTTAGCAGGGCCCGGAGCACCTGGATGTCGAAGTCGAGGTCCTGGCCCAGGCGCAGGGCGTCGACGTCTCGCAGGTCGACTCGCACCTTGCCGCCGGCCTCGAACTCCTCGGCATCGTCGTCGTCGAACCCGTCCTCGAGGCCCTCGGTGCCGTAGGCGACCCCCGACGCGTCGGCGTCGAGCCTCGCGCGCAGGTCGACGCAGCCGTCGAGGATTCGTCGCAGCGTGATGCGGAAGCTGTTCACGGAGGACTCCATGCGCTTGAGGACGTTGACGCGCATGAGGTTGGCCACCGCCGTCGTGCGGTGGACCTGGCTCTCGAAGTCCTTGCCCCACGTGTCCCCGTAGCGGTCCTCGTACTTGCGGCGCTGGTCGGCGCGCACGTAGGAGAGCACCTGGTACTGGGCGAACGTGAGCTGGGCGATCATGTCGTTGAGCACGGCAATCGGCGGCAGCTCGCCTTCTAGGTCAATGGGCGTCTGAAACGACAGGGGCGGCCGGCGCGCCGGGAAGGTACCGCTCGCGGCGCCGTAGTACTTCGTGATGTGCTTGCGGCTGCGCGCGATGGTCAGCACGTCGAGCAGCTTGAAGTAGTCGGCGTTCACCGCGTTCACGAAGCTCTCGGTCGTGCGCTCGGAGTCGGAGAGCTTGCTCCACTCGTTGAACCTCTGCTGGGCGACGCGCGTCACGTGGGTGATCGACGGGATGCCATCGGTATCGGCGAGGTACGCGTCGTCTCCCTCGGTGATGAGCTCGATCTGGTTTCGCAGGTCGAGCAGGCGGTTGTTCACCGGGGTGGCAGAGAGCATGAGCACCTTCGTGCGCTGGCCCGACTTGATGACGTCCTCGATGAGGCGCGTGTAGCGGTCGGTCTTGTCCGCGTCGGTGCTCTTGTTCCTGAAGTTGTGGCTCTCGTCGATGACGAGGAGGTCGAAGTGGCCCCAGCGCAGGTGCTCGAGGTCCACCTCGCCGCTCATGCCGTGGTAGCGCGACAGGTCGGTGTGGTTGAGCACCGTGTAGCTGAAGCGGTCGTCGGCCAGCGGGTTGCGGTCGTCGTTGTCCTGCGTCCACAGGGTCCAGTTGTCCCGCAGGCGCTTCGGGCACAGCACGAGGATGCGGTCGTTGCGCTCCTGGTAGTACTTCATGACGGCGAGCGCCTCGTAGGTCTTGCCCAGGCCCACCGAGTCGGCGATGATGCAGCCCTTGTACTTCTCCAGCTTGCGGATGGCGCCCACGACGGCGTCCTTCTGGAAGTCGTAGAGCTTGCTCCAGACCACGGACTCCTCGAACTTGAGGCCGGGGCGGATGCCGTTGTCCTCGTCGTCCTCCATGAAGTCGCGGAACAGGTGGTACAGGGTCAGGAAATAGATGAACTCGGGCGGGTTCTCGCGGTAGAGCGTCTCGACCTGGGCGGCCACCTGCGCGGTGACCTCCTCGACCATGGCAGGGTTGTCCCAGACCGACTCGAACATCATCTTGAGGCCGACGGCCTCGGTCGCGTTCTCGAAATGGCTCACGCAGGTCACGGTTCCCGGACGGCGCTCGTAGCCGAGGCCCTCCTGCGTGAAGTTCGCGGCGGCGCCCATGAAGGCGTGGTCGTCGCCGGATGGGTTCTCCACCACGTAGGTGCCGCCCGGCTGAATGGCGCCGGACGTCTTGGCGGACTTGAAGACGCCCTTCTCGCGGATCCACTCGGCGCATTCGCGGGCGAGCGCGCGTTGGTTTAGGTTGTTGCGCAGCGTGAGCTCGAGCCCCGAGCCGCCGACGCCGACCTCGCGCGCGC
>OLOM01001505.1_pt1 | contig 15599 bp, 11 predicted proteins | sample 1672531 | NCBI WGS metagenome assembly OLOM01 (sample SAMEA3136696, study PRJEB25190) | human gut metagenome | reverse complement strand
GAAGCGTTGGTAGAATGAAAAAGATTTGTTGCAATTTGATAATGAAAAAATAATTTCAAAAGATATAACTGTTAACGATGTTGTTGAAATGATATTAAATGAATTTACAAGTTGTATGTATGAAAACATATTTTTTATTTTTATATACATATTTAATTGACATTTTGAAAAAGGTGTGATATTATAATATTGCAATTATTTGAGTGTTGCAGATTGAGTTGAAAAAGTAAGATTATATCTGAAAAGTAAGCTCTGCCTCGGCTGTCCTCGTCGTGTAAAAAAATGGAGGGCGTTTTTTAGTTTATGCGGATGTGGCGGAACTGGCAGACGCGCAGGTCTCAGACTCCTGTGGATAATGTTTCCTTGTGGGTTCAAGTCCCATCGTCCGCACCATCTTTCACTTGCACTAATGTGCTTCATTATCTTTGTATTAAATTCATTCTTATGAATAAAATATGACATTATTAAACAGAAGAGGAGACGTCATGGATTTTGAACTAATTTCAACTGAAGATTTATATGAAGATGATGATGTTGTCGTAATTAGAAGAACAGGAAAAGCATTTAATGCTATTGTTGATAATATTGATGTCGCAATAAAAAATGAAGACGGAGATATTACCAATATTGTTGAATTAAAAAGTAAAATAGTAAAATATATTTAATATTAGGCTATTTAGATGAAAAAAGCATTATCAATATTTTGTTTCTTTATCATTGCTTTTGTCAATATTTTTGCTATTGACGGTAATGCTTATGCATTTGACGGAGAATATGTAGATAAATTTGGCAAATGGTATAATAAAGGAACAGTAATTGACATTGATTGCTCTTTTGTAAAAGGTCAATTTCACTATATTATGGACGAGAAAAACGGATGTGCATATTTTTATTTTGCATATACCGATTTTTTAGATGAATATAGTGAAGATGATATTCAATTAGAGTTTTATGTTTATAATTCAATTAACAATTATACTTTTTCTGTTACAAATTCGGGAATATCAGATGATTCTGTTTTAAAAAATCTTGATATTTACATCAACTTCAGCAATATAAATGCCGATTCGCATAATGGTCGTTTGTTAGTAGGATTTGAGCTGAAGAATAAAAGCGACAAAAAATTAACTAACTTCATTTCATGTACTTTTAAATTATCATCGACTAAAAGTTGTAACTTAGTCGATGAATGCAAATTAGATATGTATGTAGAACCTACAACTACTGCAAAAAAGGTTACAACAACAAAGCTCACAACGAGCAAATTAAAAGAAAAACGCACAGTAGTTTCAACTGTTAGCAGTAAAACTACTAATAAAACGAATAAAACAAAAGGGCAAGTTTCCACAAAATTTGTTCCAAAGCAAAAATTAACTCAAAGTCAAATAAATGGCAGTGAAACTAAAAAAGCAGGTCGTAAATCCGGTAAGAAATTTTCCGGAAGTGCTTCAAATTCTGTGAGAACCACAAAATTTGAATACAGCACGGCAACTGCAACAACTGCTCCTAAAGAAAAAGCAGTTACAACTTCGACTGATTATACAAGTTATCCAAAGGCGGTATACTCAAAGAAAAGTAAAAATATTTTTATTTTCGGTGGAGTATTAGGTACAATCGGTTTAGTACTGTTACTTTATGGTGTTATTTCACATTCCCATACCAAGGAAGATGATAAAAAAATTGATAAATCGTAGTTGAATATTTATTATGATTTATCGAACAAAAAGTGTTGACAATCAGGTGATTTAGTGATATTATATTCAAGTCACTTGATTGTGACTCTTTCATGTGGGCCATTAGCTCAGTTGGTCAGAGCCACCGGCTCATAACCGGTTGGTCCGGGGTTCGAGTCCCTGATGGCCCACCATATATTTAGGGGTATAGCTCAGTTGGTAGAGCAGCGGTCTCCAAAACCGCGTGCCGAGGGTTCAAGTCCTTCTGCCCCTGCCAAAAAGAAACAGTCACCAAAATGGTGACTGTTTCTTTTTTGTTAGACAAAACTTGTCCGAGGCACGCGCGTGCCGGGCTTCGTCGCCGAGCACTGCCGGTGGCAGATGCAGCGAGGTGAGGATGGCGCAGCGGTCAAAATATGGCGTAACACCGCCATATTTTGGGCACCGCAAGAGGGGTTGCGAAGCAACTTCAAGTCCGTTTGTATATCATAGGTAATCTTGCGGGGATAATCATTGTTTTTGTTTTACGGCGATTTTACTTGCTTTTTCCATATAGATAAAACTACGGCGCACGGTTTTTTCCGTACGCCACTTTTTCTTTATCGCACCGTTTTTTGTTTACTTTGTGCCACACAATCCATGCAATTCGTTTGGTACATCATCAAAAAAGCATCAATCACAATTCAAACCCGTTTGTAACGCCCATTAGCATATCCGTGTTTCGTTTGACATAATACATTTCGGTTATTTCTGAAGTTGTGTGTCCGAGTAAGTCTGCCACCTGCCTCGGTGTTAATGCTTTGACCGTTCCGTCCTCTGCTCGCACTCCTGTTACAAGCTTCGTTGCGAAGGTGTGGCGCAGACTGTGTAAGCCTTTTTTCTCGATTCCTGCCGCATCGAGTATGGAATAAAACCGTTTTCGCAAGTTCAACGGTCTTGTAAAGTTTCCGTCTGCATCGGGTATCAATGGTGCATCCTCACCGAAATATCGCTCGCTGCGTAATTCGATAATCGCTTGAATAGCCGTTTCGTTTAAGGGTACGATACGCTTGCTTGAAGCGGTTTTTAGCTTGCCAACTACGATTTCTCGTCCGCTTTTTCTCTCTGTTCCGTCACGCTTTTGCGCTTCTTTAACACCTCTTTGAATGTGCATCACTTTCTTTTCAAGGTCTATGTCGCTGTTGATTAAACCTAACGCTTCAGCAGTTCTCAGTCCCGTGTTCAGCATAAGAATATATGCTGATGCTTGATTATGTTTCGGCTTGCCTGAAGGGTACTTCTTGTATGCTTCCGTTTTGAATTTTTCAATTTCCTCATCGGTGAATACGGTTATCGTTTCGCACACGGGAAGCACTTCTTTGTTTTGCTTTGCAAGATAATTTGACTTTTTTATCGTCGGCACAGCGTTCATCGGATTCTTTTTTATGAACTCTTCACGCATAAGATAATCAAAGTATTCATTGAGCAGATTGTATGTTTGCTTGACTGTTGAGAATGAATATCCCTTGTCGGTCAGCGTGCTAATCAACCGCTTAATGTCTGCACCTGTTATGTTAGAAACAATGAGTTTACCCATGTATGGAACGATTTGATTTTTGTATATCTGTTCGTTACGGTCATAGGTTACTCGCTCAACATTCGGGTATTTAAACACTTGCAGGTAATTAAGCAGGCTGTCTTTTACAGTCTTGTTACCCTCAATGGCGTCGATGATTTCTTCTTCAAACTTGGTTATGTAGTCCGTCATTTTCTTGTTGACTTCGGTTTTGGTTGTACCGGAAAAGCTCTTGCGTTTTCTTTCGCCGTTCTCATCTTTGTACCAAACCACGCCACCCCATCTGCCGTCTGTTCGTTTGAATGCATTGCCGTTTGTCAGCAGTTGTTTTTGCATTTTATCACTCCTTTCGCACACACAATATCACAAACCTTTTTCAATATCCAGACCAAAGATTGTGTGTTCGCTTTTGTTGTTTTAGCTTCAAAAAGCCGTCACAAATTGCCTACAAGCCGTTTTTAGTTTTAGTCCGACGAGAGTTACTCTATTTTAGATAGAACTCGTCAATTTTTGCTCACAGCGTTGTCAAAATAACTTGATTTCCAATCATCATACCGCAACACTCAAGTGAATACGCAAAAGCCTTGATTTTCTGCGAAAAAAGCCCCTTACTGCATACGAATTTGGAATCATACGCAAAAGTATTACGAATCGAAAAGCCGACAGGCTTTGCCGGACGGCGTTTTCGGGCATTTTAATGCCCGAAAATCATACCCTTTTATCCTGCTTTAAAATCGACGGCTTGAAATTTGCTCAAAAACCCACTCAAAAGCCATCAATTTTCGTTTAAAAAATCATAAATTTTCAAAATCAAAGCCTTTCATATTCTTTGCCGATAAACCCTAAAGCACGGTGCATTAAATCTTGTTGACCGTGTATAGATTGCTCTTTTGCTCGCCGCCGATGAATCGTTTTGAGATAGTTATGTACCCGCCGCTTTCAAGCGAATGCAAAACTTTTCTGCAAGTAGATGCACACATCGAACAGCTTTTTGCAATCATCGGCACCGACCAAAAACTTTGCCCTGCCGAGTCCTTTGCCCGAACTAGAAAAGAATAAACAATGAACTCGTTGGGCGATAACCGTTCATCAAAAATTCTGTTCGGCAAAAGAAAAAATTGACCACTGCAATTTTTATTCATACGAAAACCTCCTTCCAAATTATTCGAGAGAATATTTTGCCGAGTGAAAACCAAAAGAAAAACACCATTCAAAAAAATCCCTCTACTATACAGAGAAAAATCCTCATTTTGTTCGGGTGTTTTGCAAAATTTTTTACATTTTGTTTGCATTTAATTTCACCACAGCAAAAAAATACCCCTCTATAATACAGAGAAAAATTCAAGTTTTGTTGATGTGTTTTTAGAAAAATATTTGACTTAGTACTAAAATTTACTCGTTTGTCAATTGCGATGTTGTTTGTAAAATAGAACTATGATATAATAATTAAATTAAGAGTCTTACTAACTCGTGCAAGGTCTGGTATGGTGATTTGCGTGCCGTATGGTAATGGCAATAAAACATCTACCGGCTTTTGGGAGGACAGCACACGTCTGCCGGAGTATTACAATGGAACTTATGAATATTTGAAAAGCTTGGGAATTGAAGAAATTTGACGGCTGCTCAAAATTCCGAATTTGCAGAGGTGAATTATGAAAATAACATACATTAACCACAGTGGATTTTTGGTTGAAACCGAGAACTGCTACTATGTTTTTGATTATTACAAAGGCGAGATGCCGAGCCTTGACAAAAGCAAGGAAGTTGTCGTCTTTTGCAGTCACTTTCACCAAGATCATTTCAATCCGAAAATCTTTGAAATTCTTGATGATATGGGTATGAATTATCAGGCTGTTTTGGCGAAAGATATCAGCAAAAAGAAGTATCCTGACGGTGTGAAAGTCACGACGGCTTATCACGATCAAACCTATATTCTTGACAACGGCACACAGGTTAGTACGCTTCTTTCAACCGACAGCGGTGTTGCTTTTATCGTCAAGACAATCGAGGGCGCAATTTACCACGCAGGTGATTTGAACGATTGGCATTGGGAGGGTGAGACGGAAGCCGATAACCGCCACATGACCTCCATGTACCGTGCAGAGATTGACAAAATCAAGGGCGCTCATTTTGATGCTGCATTCGTTCCCCTTGACCCAAGGCAGGAGGAGCATTATGCCGACGGTATGCTTTATTTTTTGAAACATGTCGATTGCAACGCCGTTTTTCCTATGCATTATTGGAACGAGCCGAGCGTGATTGATAGGTTTATCACCGAATATCCGCAGTATAAATCACGAATAAAAAATACAGAATCAGCAAAAGGAGAAGAAATATGAGTTTTAAAATGATTCATGAAAACTATAATGTTTCCGATTTGGATAGGTCGATTAAGTTTTATGGCGATGCGCTTGATTTGCACGAGGTTAGACGAAAAACCACCGACGATTTTATTATCGTTTATTTGAGCAATGATTCAAGCGATTTTGAACTTGAACTTACTTGGCTTAAAGAACATCCGCAGCCGTACGATTTGGGCGAATGTGAATTCCATTTGGCATTTAAGGCAGATGATTTTGATTTGGCGCATAAAAAGCACGAAGAAATGGGCTGTATCTGCTTTGAAAACCCTGAAATGGGTATCTATTTCATCGAGGACCCGGACGGCTATTGGCTCGAAATTTTGCCGTGATTAAGTTACGCTATAATAAAAAGAGTTGAGAAACACAATTTCTCAACTCTTTTATGTTTATGCAAGCAGTTCATTTAATTTTGATACTATTTTTTCTTTTTCGCCGCTTCCTGTTGTGTTCAACCTTATTAGTGGTAAGTCATACTTTGCGAAAATGCTGTCTTTTATAATATCCCTTTGATAAAATTACACACAAGGTTTTAGGAATCGTAATAAGAAACTTTGGAGTATAAAAAGTGGCTTGAGAGTAGCTTTCCGAATAGAATCAAGAAAAACAAATAACTATAATTAACCTTACGGAGCCGTTCGAGTAACAGCTCCGTTTTGTTTTGATTTTTTCTTGCTTTTCCCTTATAAATCCGCAATAATCATTGATTTTAAGCGTTCTGTGTGATATACTAAACTTGTATAATTGTAACTATCTGAAAGCGAGGAAAATCTAATGGATTCTAACATCGAGCGCTGGTACTCAATGAAAGAAATATGCGAATATCTTGGCGTCAGCCGTGATACCGTACTTGATTGGATAGAAAGAAGAAATATGCCCGCAGCAAAAATCGGACGCCTTTGGAAATTCAAAGTCAGTGAAATTGACGCTTGGATGAAATCCGGTATTGCAGCGGATAAATAATCAAATTTCGGAGGTGCAATATGGCACTTGAAAATAAATTAGGACTGACAAGTTCTGCCGAACTCGTACGAGAGGAAGAGCGAATCAGTAAAAAGAAAGCTGTTAATTTATTTGACTTTGCCATTCTCAAGATACTTTCTGACGGAACATATAAGACATTAGCTGCTATTCATAAATATCTTTTTGAAGATATTTATGACTTTGCAGGAGAGCTGCGTACGGTAAATTTAGCTAAAGGCAATTTCCGATTTGCACCGCTTATGTACTTGCAAGCGGCACTTGAAAATATCGACAAAATGTCACAGTCAAATTTTGATGAGATAGTAGAAAAATATGTTGAGATGAACATTGCTCATCCGTTTCGTGAGGGTAACGGTCGCAGCACTCGCATTTGGCTTGACCATATTTTGAAAAACGAAATCGGAAAAGTTGTTGACTGGAGCAAGGTGGATAAAGAGGACTACTTACTCGCAATGGACCGCAGTCCGATTAAAGATGTAGAGATTAAAGTGTTGCTAAAAGGTGCGCTTACCGACGAAATAAACAGCAGAGAAGTCTATATAAAAGGCATCGACCACAGTTACTATTATGAGGGGTATACAACCTTTAAGACGGAGGAACTATAATTATGATAGGTGAAAAATTTACTTTAATGCAATACTCCATAAGTGCAATACTTGGTTTAATTGAGGCTGAGGATTTTGTAATTCCAGAAATACAACGTCCCTTTGTATGGAAAAGAAGTCAAGTTAGAGATTTAATAGACTCGTTATATAGTGGTTATCCTACCGGGTATATTATTACTTGGAAAAATCCTGATGTGCAGACTAAAGATGGCGGAAAAGCCAATGGTAAAAAAATCCTCATAGACGGTCAACAGCGTATTACTTCACTTATGGCGGCAATTTCCGGCAAAGAGGTACTTGATGAAGATTTCAACAAGGATCGCATCAAGATTGCATTTAATCCGCTCGCTACAGATGAAACCAAACGTTTTGCAGTTCAAGATGCTTCTCATTTAAAAAATAAAAAGTGGATTCCTGATATTTCTGTTGTTTTCGATAGCAATTTTGATCCATTTGATTTTGCTTTGAAATACTGTGAAGACAACGAAAGCATCAAACCTAACGACATTAATAAAGCCATTACTGCATTGAAAGGCATTGCAAATCGTCAAATCGGAGTAATTGAACTTGATCATTCGCTTGATATCGATGAAGTTACAGAAATTTTCATTCGTATCAACTCCAAAGGCACAGCACTCAGCCAATCTGACTTTGTAATGTCTAAAATGGCGGCCGACATCGAACACGGCGGCAATATATTGAGAAAAACAGTTGATTATTTCTGCCATCTCGCTGTTAAGCCAGAATTTTATTCTCATATAACAAATGATGAAGAATTTCAAAATTCAAAATATGCTTCCAAAATCAAATGGCTTTCAAAGGATTATGATGATATTTTTGATCCTGATTATGGCGATATGCTTCGTGTTTCCTTTATGCACCAGTTTCGCAGGGGAAAACTATCAGATCTTGTGAGCTTACTTTCAGGCAGAGATTTTGAGACAAAAGAATACCGTGACGATATCGTTGATGAATCTTATCGTAAACTTGATAAGGGTATTCAAAACTTTATAAACGAGTACAACTTTGCTCAATTTGTTATGGCAATAAAAGGTGCCGGATTTGTTTCTCACAAATTGTTAAATTCGGCTATGACGCTTGATTTTGCATATACTTTATATTTGATGTTGCTTGATGATCCAACCATCCCGAATGCCCAAATCAAGCGTTATGTTCAAAAGTGGTTCGTTATGTCCACTCTGACATCCCGTTACATAGGTTCTCCTGAAACTGTAATGGACAGAGACATGAGAAGTATTGCCGAGAAGGGATTTTTGAACTTCCTTGCAGATGTAGAAGCATCTTCTCTTTCTGATTCTTTCTGGACGGTAACGCTTCCTCAAAATTTGGAAACATCATCCATAAACAGCCCTGCATTTAATACCTTTATTGCGGCACAAATCAATCTTAACTGCAACTCAATGCTTATGAACGGAACTAAGATTTCCGATCTTGTTAAAATTTCCGGCGATGTACATCATATTTTCCCACGTGCATATCTCAAGAACAACGGGGTAACCAGTAAGACAAAATATAATCAGGTCGCAAACTATATTTACCTTGATACTCAAGTAAACAAGGCAATAAGCGATGATTCGCCTACAGTATATTTTACCAAAGCAAAACAACAGTGCAAAACCAAGGAAATTGAACTGGGCAATGTTTCAGACGAGTCACTTCTTTTATCTAACCTTTCAGAAAACTGTATTCCGAACGGTATTGATAAAATGGATGTATCATCCTATGATAATTTCCTTAGTGAGCGTCGTAAGTTGATGGCTGTTTTAATTGAAAGATATTATAAAGGATTATAAGTTTCTATAATAAAAATGGCTCTTGATATCTACCCAACAACACAGAATGGATATGCAGATTAGATATTAAGATGTACTCCAAATGATTACACAACCTTTAAAACGGAAGAATTGTAAGAAACGAGGTGCAAATATGCCGGATAAGAATTGGCAATTTGAACTTGAAGAATATATAAAGCAAGGCGAACCCGACAAAGCCGAAAAAAGCGAAGCGTGGCAAACAGCCATCGGTTTGCAGGCGGTTGACGGGCTGAATACTTCTGACTATTTATTAGACACCGCCAAAGAGCATATCGAAGGTAAAATCACAATCGACGAGGCTCAAAAGCGTATTCACAGTTACTATGAGCAGCGCTCTGTGCGCACCGAAACGGAAAATGAAACCAAAGAGGCGGACATTGTTTCGGCAAGAATTGCAAAGTTGTTAGGAGAAAAGGCGTTTCAATTTTCTCCTGCCGAGTGGCTTTCGATTCATCGCAGATTGTTCGAGGGCGTATTCAGTCACGCAGGACAAGTCAGGCAGTACAACATCACAAAGAAAGAGTGGGTTCTGAACGGCGATACAGTCATCTATGCGGATTGGAATAGTATTAAAGAAACTTTAGATTACGACTTTGCAACCGAAAGACAGTTTTCTTATGAGGGTTTGTCCGTAGATGAAGCTGTAAAGCATTTGGCAAAATTTGCTTCAGATATATGGCAAATTCACCCTTTCAGCGAAGGAAATACCCGTGCAACTGCCGTATTTATGATAAAATATATGAAAACATTCGGCTTTAGCGTAAACAACGACGCATTCGAGAAATATTCTTGGTATTTCCGCAACGCTTTGGTTCGTGCAAATTACAATAACCTGCAAAAAGGCGTCCATTCCACGACTAAATTTTTGGAAATGTTCTTTTCAAATCTTTTGTTAGATACGCATTACGAACTGAAAAACAGATATATGTACATTGATTATGTGGACGAAAGCAACTTCCAAAGTATCAACCCAAAAGTTCTAAAGTATCAATTTGATACTTTAGACTGCACTTTAGAAGAACTTGCAGTTTTAGAATTAGTGGCAAAGAACCCGACAATAAAACAGCAAGAGCTTGCAGAAGCAACTGGAAAATCTATTGCAACCATCAAACGAATTATGAAATCCCTGCAAGATAAAAACTATATCCGCCGTGAAAGCGGCAAGAGATACGGTAAATGGGAAGTTTTGGTGTAGCATAGCACCACAAAGGAGATACATTCTTCAAAGCATTATTTTTAAAAAATTCTAATTTTAAATTCCTCAAGAAACAAAATTTAATTTTTATGTATTAATTTCCGATAATTTTTATTATCAGGAAGTTGAAATAGTACACTTAAATGATTGGCTTATAGGAGGCTTACATTATGTTACCTGAAGAAAAAGCACGAATAAAAATTGATAAACAACTCAATAATGCGGGATGGGATATTGTAAGCAGGCAAGATTATGTGCCAAACTATACAATGGCAATAAAAGAGGCATTAATGCAAGGCGGTAACGAAAGTGATTATTTGTTATTTATTGATAACAAGGCAATAGCCGTAGTTGAAGCTAAAAGAGAAGAAAACGACCTTGGGGATGAGGTTGAACTACAAGCAGAAAACTATGCTGTAACACCTGAAAACTGGTATGGAACTTGGTTTGATAACTTGATTCCTCTTGTTTATCTTGCAAATGGCAAAAAAATTCTATTTAAAAACTTATTGACTGATCCGGATGGCGATTATATTGAGATCAAAGAAATGCACTCTCCCAAAAGAATGTTGCAACTTATAAATCAAAAATCCGAATATGGTGCCTTACCGAGAATAGAGAAAAAAGGACTTCGTGATTGCCAGTTTACTGCTGAAGATAATTTTGAAAAATCAATAAAACAGGGAAAGAAAAAATCTCTTGCTATTCTTGCCACAGGTTCAGGTAAAACATATCTCGCTTGTTTGGCTGCGTATCGTTTGCTTAATTACACGCCAACAAGACGAGTGCTATTCCTTGCAGACAGAAATAACCTCGCCCGTCAAGCTGAAACTGAATTTAAACTGTTTGATCGCACAGAAAAACAACAAGCATTGAATGAATTATATGTTATAAACAGATTGACAAATCCTGAAAAGATTAACGGCGACATAATCATATCCACTATTCAAAAATTGTTTGCCGTTTTAACAGGCAGAAAAGACGATGAAATAAACGAAGATGAAGAAGATGAAAACAACTTAAATTTTGATGAGACCGATGAGCAAAAAGCAGAACCTGAAATAGATTTGGGTAAAGATATTAAACTCCCACCGGACTATTTTCAATTCATTATCGTTGATGAATGTCACCGCTCAATTTATGGCAAATGGCAATCTGTTCTCAAGTATTTTTCAGGTGCAAAAATACTCGGATTAACCGCCACACCAACACCGGAAGCTTATGCGTTTTTCAATGATAACATCATTGAAAAATATACATATGATGATTCTGTTGTCGATGGTGTTAATGTTCCGGCTAGAGTATATAGAATAAAAACCGAACAGACAGAACACGGTGGAGCTATTAAAAGCGGCGATAAGGTTGTTGAAACAACCCGCAGTGGATATAAAGTTAATGAATATGTAACAAAAGAACGAATTGATTTTAACCCAAATCAACTCGATCGTTCTGTTGTAAGCCCAGACCAAATCAGAAAAAATATGGAGTCTTTTAGAGATTCGATTTATACTGATATGTTTCCGGAACGAAAAGCATTATGGGAATATATCCCAAAAACCTTGATTTTTGCAAAGGACGATCACCACGCTTCTGAAATTGTAAATATTGTTAAAGCTGTGTTCGCAGAGAAATTCGAGGATGGTAAAATTCCTGAAAAGTTCGTTCAAAAAATCACCTATTCGGCAGGAGACACAAATACACTTATCAGAGAATTCAGAACGGAAAAAGAATTCAGAATAGCCGTTACTGTAACTCTTGTTGCAACAGGCACGGATGTAAAGCCATTGGAAGTCGTTATGTTTATGAGGGATGTTAACTCTGATGTGCTTTACACACAAATGAAAGGCAGAGGCTGTCGTACTATTAACGATGACAAATTAAAGGAAGTAACTCCTAATGCGACAACAAAAGATTGCTTCTATATTGTTGATTGTGTTGGTGTTACCGAACACGATAAGACAATACCAACTGCTGGTGGCGGTGGTGGAACAGGTACAAATATTCCAAAACTAGAAAAGCTCTTAGAATTTCTTTCGCACGGATATATAACCGATGACAATTTATCATTCCTGCGTGATTACTGTTCAAGTATAAATCGCAGATATGAAAACAACGCTCTATTTGGTCATCACTTAAGTATGTTTATAACTAATTTCGGATTTTCACCAAAGGATTTGGCATTGAATATAAATACTGCCATTTCTCAAAACACTTTGCCCCCAGTTGTTAGCCCCTCTGATGAAAATCGCACAAGAAACGATTTGATTTCTTGTTTAATTTCTAATTTGGAAGCAAGAAAAAAGTTGCTTGAATTACACAGGGGCTATTATGCAATCTCTCCTAATGATGATACTCTGATTGAAAAAGGATTTTCAAAAGAGGAAGCGAGAACGTTTATCGACAATTTTGAAAAATATCTTAATGATAACGCCGACAGTATTGAGGCTCTGCGTATCATCCATAATTCCGAAGATACACTTATCACATATTCAATGTTGTCGGAACTTCAAGAAAGATTGGTTTCAGAAAATCACTTGTTTACTCCGTATAAAATTTGGAGTAATTATAAACTGTTAGATACAGACGGAAAAGTTGACGAACTTGACATCAAACAAAACGGAAAAGCATTAACTAACCTTATTCAAATTGTTCGTTACGCTTATAAAAAGAATCCTAATTTAATCAGTTTGTTAAAAGGATATTCTCAAAAGTTTACACTTTATTGTGGACAAGCACAACGTACACTTACTGATGACCAAAAAGACATTATGAAGCAAATTGCTGATTATGTCATAAATGAAGGATATATAAACGCAGGTGAATTAAATGAGTTTGACACAGATTTATGGCGAAAAGCTATTAAATCATTTGGAGATGCAAAGGTATTAAATACCGAAATTGAAACATTATCAAAATTCTTATTAAGGGTGGCTTAACTATGACTGAAAATCAAACGAAAACTGAATCGGCACTCATCAAGAAAGTCAAGGACATTGCTAATGTTATGGCTGCTGCCGGTGTGGGATTCACAGACTACATAACGCAACTTACTTATATCCTTTTTCTTAAAATGGATGACGAAAAAGAAAAAGCTACAGGTGTGGAAAGTACAATTCCTGACGGCTACAAATGGAAGGACCTTGTTGACCTCAACGGAACTGATTTAATCGAGAAATACGAGGAAATTTTAAATGAACTTGCAAAAGAAAACGGCTTAATCGGCACTATCTTTACAAAAGCGTCAAATAAAATAGACAGTCCTGTTAAACTTGCAAAAATCATTGATATGGTTAATTCTGAAAACTGGTATATGATGGATGGCGATTTAAAGGGTGCTATATACGAACGAATTCTTGAAGATAATGGTCAAGACAGAAAAAGCGGTGCCGGTCAGTATTTCACCCCTCGTGCTCTTATTAAAGCCATGGTTGATGTTACCGACCCTAAGATAACAGAAACTGTAGCCGATCCTGCTTGCGGTACAGGCGGATTTCTTCTTGCTGCATATGAGCATATGAAAACGCAAAGCAAAGATATTAAAGCACAGAAGTTTTTGAAAAATGATGCATTTTTTGGAGCTGATAACACGCCTCTTGTTGTCACGCTTGCTTCTATGAATTTGTATTTGCATGACATCGGAACAAAAAACAGCCCGATTGTTTGTCAAGATTCTTTGACCGAAAATTACGATGACGCTATGTATGATGTTATCCTTGCAAATCCACCTTTCGGCACAAGACCGCAAGGCAGCGGTGAAGTATATACAGTTCGTACGGACTTTATAAAGACATCAGATAATCAAGTTAATTTTTTACAGCACATTATGTCTATCATTAAAACCGGTGGTCGTGTGGCAGTTGTATTGCCGGATAATGTTCTTACCGATGGAAATGCAACTGCAAAGGTTAGAGAAAAATTACTTAAAGATTTTAACCTTCACACAATATTGCGACTTCCTACAGGAATTTTCTATGCAAATGGAGTTAAGACGAATGTCCTTTTCTTTGAAAAAGGAAGTCCGACCGAGGATATATGGGTTTATGATTATCGTATTGGAATTAAGCACACTTTAGTTCAAAAACCTCTTACAAGGGAACATCTTGACGATTTTGTCTCTTGCTATTGTTCCGGTCATATGCAAGACCGTGTGCCTACATATTCTGAAGAAAATCCAAACGGAAGATGGAGAAAATTCACAAAAGATGAGGTCTATTCTCGTGACCAGTTGAAATTAGACTATAAATGGATTGTCAGTGAAGAAGATGATGACCGCACATTAGCCGAAATGATTTCACAAATAAAAGAGGAATCAGCAAATATTGCAAAAGCAGTTGCTGAACTTGAAAAACTTATAGGCGAGGTGGACGAGTAATGGATACCAAAGCATTAAGACAAAAAATCTTGGATTTGGCTATCCGTGGTAAACTTGTGCCGCAAGACCCGAATGATGAGCCAGCGTCTGTTCTCCTTGAGCGTATCCGTGCTGAAAAGCAGCAAATGGCCAAGGACGGAAAACTAAAACCTAAGGACATTAAAAATGATACTGTCATCTTCAAAGGTGATGATAATTTACATTATGAGAAATTCTCCGATGGCACGGTAAAATGTATAGAGGATGAAATACCATTTGATGTGCCGGATGGATGGTGTTGGACAAGAATCCAAAACATTGCTCAATTTCAAGGAGGGTTTGCATACAAGAGTTCCAAATATGTTGAAAAATCAAATAACATTATAATCCGAATAGGGAATGTAAAAAACAATGAACTAAATCCTCAAATTTCTACTAAATATATATCTAACGAGTATGCATCAGAAACATCCTCTTATAAAATTCGTTCAAATGATATTTTATTTACTATGACAGGAACACGCGGTAAAAGAGATTATTTTTATTCGTGTTTAGTAAGTTTAAAAGAGTTAAAGGATACTTGTTTGTATCTAAATCAAAGAGTTGGTTGTTTACGTATTTTTGATATTGACTACATATTTCCGAAATTCTTTCTAATTACCTTGCAATCTCGCTTTGTTTTAGATGCAATTTTTAAAACAGAAACTGGAAATGTTAGCCAAGGTAATATCGGCTCCACTGCAACTTTAAATTTGTTGGTTCCCATATTGCCAGTAAATGAGCAAAAAAGAATTATAGGAAAAATAAATTTGCTTTTTGCTCTTGTAAAAAACATTGAAAAAAACAAATTATCTTTAATTGATGATGTTAGTTCGGCTAAAACCAAAATCCTAGACCTTGCTATTCGTGGTAAACTTGTACCGCAAGAACCAAATGACGAACCGGCTTCAGTTCTTCTCGAACGCATACGAGCCGAAAAAGAAGAACTCATCAAGCAAGGCAAAATCAAGCGAGATAAAAAGGAATCCGTTATTTTCAAAG
>OLOM01001504.1_pt1 | contig 15605 bp, 17 predicted proteins | sample 1672531 | NCBI WGS metagenome assembly OLOM01 (sample SAMEA3136696, study PRJEB25190) | human gut metagenome | reverse complement strand
TAATCAATATTTATGTGCAGGACGAGAAACAGAAACTACAGGTATTTGAGCGTGGTGGCGTGTATCTTGCAACGAAGAAAATTGGAAAGAACAATCCAAAAGCGTATGAGATAGAAGTCGATAATCGGAAACGTCAGGAATGGAACAGAGCTGTTGATATGGCATTGATCAGCGGAGTATCAGAACCGCAGATATTGGAAGTGAAGCGAAAACAAATTACTGAATCAATTAAGAAATCTATTGCCAGTCATGGAAACAGTCCGGGATTATTTGGCAGAGTTATAGCAGTGGCGGTTGAAACACTGGAATTTTTGATAGAAAGTGTGCTGTTTAAAAAATCCAGAGAAGTGTCGGAACAGATTAACGTGGCACAGGCAGGAACAACGGAACCTGAGCAAACAGAGAGGATTGCAGAAAATATCGTACCAGAAAGTGTGAAGATAAAAGAAGAAAAGGCAGAACCGAAGCAGCCAGAAATGACAAGGCTTGCATCAAAATATCCGAAATTTTTCAAAGTCAAGAAAGAACTGGACGAACAAAATACTGCAATTCAACAGAAACAAAAACAGCTTTCTGCAAAGAAAAAAGAACTGTCAGAAGTCAAGGGATGGTTTAAGGGAAGGAAGAAAAAAGCATTGCAGGAAGAAATTGATGAACTGACAAGCCAGATCAGGAATATGAAAGACTATCTTCCAAGGATTGTACAGAAAATCGGTTACAGAAGCGTACAGGAATTTTTGAAAGATTTTAAAGTTTCTCAAACTGAGTATAGCGAGTATCGAACTGCAATAGAAAAATGGAAGAAAGAAACAGGAAAAGAGCCATTAGCACACAGTATTAGGGCGAAGCTGGCAGAAAAGAAACAGGAAATACAGAATGAACAGAAAAATAAACAGCACACCCGCAAACAGAATAAAGACCGGGGAGCAAGGTAGGAGGACAATCATGGAAAAACACATTATGGGAGAAAATGGAATTGGCTATACTTTAGGAGAGGACGATCTGTATTATCCAGACCTGTATCTCCCGGAAGAGACAGAGTATCCGATTGGAAAATATGGAATGTTGAGAAAAGCTTACTTGAAAGAGCATCGGAAAGGCTTGTATTTGGAGCTGGTACTTGCCGGGAAGTTAAATGAACATCTGCATCAGATTGATGAGGAGTGTAATCAGATGATGGACAGACTGGTGGAGCAGATGAAAGAAAAGCAGGGAGCGACGGAACAGTTGAAAGCGGAGAATCAGATGTTGTGGGTGAGGATGTGTAATAATATCCGACATTGTGCAGAGGAAGTAGTGCTGAAAGAAATTGTATATGCGTAGATTAGAGGGCGGTCAGTGACTGCCCTATTTACGATTTTATGGCGCATTATAATGGAACTATGGAAATGTATGTGGTAAACTATTTATGTATTTATTACAATTTTGAGGAGGGTTGTCATGGAAAAAGAAGAAAAATCAAGTTCTATTGAGCAACAAATGGCAGAGCAGGTAATTTTTCAGAAGGTAAATGACTGGTTGGGCATAGAGCTGGTAGAAAATGCGAAAATCTTTGTAGGCAATACATTTATGCAACCCGATTTTTATTCTAAAGCGGATGGGATAATTGGAGAAATTTTTGCACATATTGGAAAACCCAAGAAAGCTCAGGATAATAAGATTTCAAATGATATTCTGAAAATGCTTCTCCTTGAAAAAATTGAGGGAAAGATATACAGAAAAATTATTGTAGTATGTGATGAAGATGAGATGAAAAAATTAAAAGGTACATCTGTTCTTGCGGAATGTATCAGACAATTCGATATTGAAGTGAAAATGATAGAGATAGAGACTGATTTACGAGATACCTTGATTGAAGCACAGAAAAGGCAACGAATGGTAAATGCGTAAAATATAATAAATTTGGAGGGGACGAATGATGGAAAAAGATTACATAGAAGTAAAGTCATTTGGAAAAGTGTTTCCCAAAAAGGGAGCAAATGCAAGAATACCATATGAACATCAAAAATGTGCAATGGAAAATCTCGATATTATGAATAAAAATGCGAAGTACAGCACTATGATTGTACTTCCTACTGGTGGAGGAAAAACGTACACAGCTTCTATGTGGCTTTTAAGAAATGCACTGGATCAGAAAAAGAAAATATTATGGATTGCACATCGTCAGATGTTACTTGACCAAGCAGCAGAATCTTTTCAGAAGTTTGCGTATTCAGAGGTAATACCACATATTCCGTCCTTCCAGTATAGGATTATATCTGGTGCATCTACCCATGATAGAACTATTGATATTCAACCCACGGACAATTTGTTGATTATGAGCAAGGATAGCATAGGTAGAAATTTACAGTGCTTAGATGTATGGATCGAGGGCGAAAAGGAAATCTTTTTAATTGTAGACGAAGCACACCATTCTACTGCTAAAACTTATCGAAAAGTAATTGATTATGTAAAAACAAAGGTATCAAATGTAAAATTGATTGGATTGACTGCTACACCATTCCGTACTGCTGATGGGGAACAGGGACTTTTGGCAAAAATTTATGAGGACGGTTTACAAGGTGGAAAGGCGGTTCATGGAAACATAGGTATTACATATCAGATAGGGTTAAAAGAGTTGATAAATCGACGCATTTTATCAAAACCTATTTTTGAAAGTTATTACACAGATGAAATGTATGGAGAATCATTAGGTTTGAATGGTTGGGAGAGTATCCAACGATTGGACGTATTGCCGGAAGATGTAGCAGGACAAATGGCAGATAGTGCAGCACGAAACAAGTTGATTGTCCAGACATACAAGGCAAAAGAGAAAGAGTATGGACAGACGATAGTATTTGCAATCAATGTAGTTCATGCAATTCATCTAAGTGCGTTGTTTAATAAAGAGGGAATAAAGTCGGAGTTCATTGTGTCTGATGTAAAAGATTCTGTGACAGGAGTGAGAATCAGCAGAGAAGACAACGAGAGGAAATTAGAAGAATATAGAGAAGGAAAAGTAAAGGTACTTGTGAATGTAAATATTTTGACAGAGGGAGTGGACTTGCCACAAACCAAAACAGTATTTTTAGCAAGACCAACTGTTTCTACAATCCTTATGACACAGATGATAGGACGGGCACTTAGAGGAGAAGCTGCTGGCGGAACTTCTTCAGCATATATAGTTTCTTTTGTAGATAATTGGAATGAACATATTGCATGGGTAAATCCAGACAGTCTGTTCAGTGGAAATAATGAATTTACAGATAATTCAACAGAGCATATGAAGCATGAATTACGCATGATAGCGATTTCTAAAATAGAAGAGTTTGCTTCTGTGCTTGACGATTCTGTAGATACCACAGTATTAGAAAAAGTACCATTTGTACAAAGAATTCCGATTGGAATGTATGCGTTTGCCTATTTAGAAGAAAATGGAGTGGATTCTTCCTATCAAGTAATGGTATATGACAGTACGAAAAAAGCATATGAAGAATTGATGAAAGGCTTACCAAGTCTGTTCCAAAGTTTTCAGTGTGAAGAGGAATATCCGGCAGAAGAATTGCTTGAAGAAATGGCAGAGCAATGTAGAAACACGTTTTTCTTAGGCGAAATGATACCACCATATGAAGAAAAAGATGTGATACGAATTTTGAAATATTATGCCCAGTACGAAACTTCGCCACAGTTCTATTCATTTGATGATATAGACAGAAGCAAGTTAGATGTTGCTGCGATTGCAAAACATATTTGGGATGAGGATATGGGGCAGAGACAGAAAACAGAATATGTAAATGCCTTATGGGAAAATAGTGATGATAATTTGTTAAAATTGTTTTTTGGACGAAAATTGTATTTCTGGAGACAACTGGATATAGAGTTAACAAAACTGTCTAATCCGCATATTTATGACGAAGAAGAAAACGTGCAGCGAGGTATTAGAAAACTGGAGGATTTACCATTGTTCGAGATTGGAAAGGTAAATCCGGAACTGGAAAAAAATCTTCGGGATACAGCATTTGCTAAATCAGAAGATACAGATGGAAATTATACCTGTGCCTGTTGTGGAGCAAAAGGCAAAGACCGTATTTTCTTTCAGGTAGACCATGTGATACCGATGAATAAAGGTGGAAAAACTGTGGCAGAGAATTTGCAGATACTTTGTAGACAATGTAATGGGTTGAAGGGGGATAAAATTGATTGAGCTATATTATGATTCATTTGATTTTGCTTGTATCATACATAGTCTGGATATTGGAACTAAGACAGCGAGTATCATGTTGGAAAAAATTTGGAAAGAAGATAATCAATATTTAAGTCCATATTATCGAACAAATTTGCGTCAATTATATTTGGATGTGCATTATTGGACAGATTATTTGTGCGACAAACCAGAAATAGATAAGGAGTTTCCAACTATTCAGAAAGATTTTCATTCTTTTGGTAAGGATATGGAAGAAGAAGCCTTCATTACGGATTATTTTGATATTGATTTATTTTTCAAAATGAAACGAGTGCAGATTCTTTATTTGGACGGACAAGATTATGTGAGAATGAAACTACGGACATTATTAAAAGCATATGGATATAAACGTCGGACACAAGAGTTGTTGAAATACCTTAGGGAGTGTATGATGTTTTACCATATGCAGACATATCTTCGTGGAAAAGAAGAATGTGATATTGGAGAGATTGGACTTGATGAGATGATAACGATTCGGGTGCTCTGATACATTGTGTTTTTTAATTAAAATGGGAGGCAGGGATGAGTCAAATGTCAATAGAAGATGAAGTTTTATTGGAAAATGAAGAAGAATTAAATGAGTTAGAGTACTTTGGAGATGAGGAAAAGCCAATTTTTGAGTCTGTTAGGGTAACAAAAAAGGATTTTTCAATATATGAACTTTACAGGAAATATAAGAAAAAGCAATTGATATTAGAAGTTGATTTTCAAAGAAATGAAGTTTGGGGTCCTAAACAGAAGTGTGAATTGATAGAAAGTATTTTAATGGGCTTACCATTACCAATATTTTATTTCAAACAGCAGAACAATTCTACATATGTAGTGGTTGACGGAAAGCAAAGATTATCAACATTATTTGATTTTTTAAGTGATGGTTTTCCATTAAAATCATTAAAGATATTGAAATTTTTGAATGGAAAAAAATTCAAGGATTTGGTAGATGAATTGGGAATATATCAGTCTCAGTTGGAAGATTACCAAGTATATTCACATGTGATTTTACCACCTACGCCGGACAAAATATTATTTGATATTTTTGATAGAGTTAATAGGGGGGGAACAAAATTAAATAAGCAAGAAATTAGAAATGCTCTGTATCATGGCAGAGGGTTAAATATGATAACTGAAGTAGTTGCATCACAGGAATTTTTGCAAACTACACGTATTGAGTATAAAAAAGATCGAAGGATGAAAGGCTCTTATTTAGTTACAAGATTTTTAGCATTTTATTTGTTTTTTAATGACTTGTTATTTAAAGATGGAAAAAAATATGAATATACAGGCAATCTGGACGATTTGATAGAAACTACATTGACAAAGTTAAATCAGTCATCATTGGAAGAATTAGAAGAAATTAGACAAGTTACTATAAAGAGTTTAGAAATGGCAAGAGATATTTTAGGAAAAGGTGCATTTAGAAAAGAAAACAATGAATCAAAACCAATTAATATGAATATTTTTGAAACTACACTATATTTTATGACATTATTACCAAAGAATAATATTGCAGTATCAAGAGAAGAACTGTTAGAGAAAATAAAAACTGTAATAAGTAGTGAAGAGTTTTTGTATTATATCGGAAATAGTAGGGATAATACTATGAAAGTATATGGAAGATTTCAATTGATGGAAAAATTATGTAAGGAGATAAGCGATGATTGATAAAGTTCATATTCTGGCTTTAAAATCTATCAAAGATTTGAGTGTTGAATGTTCAAAATTAAATTTGTTTGTGGGAACAAATTCATCTGGAAAATCCACATTTTTACATGCATTATTAGCATTGACTCAAAGGAGTCTTAATGGGAAATATATTTCCATAGGAGATTTTAGAGAAGTAAGAAATTATTATATGCCAAATTCCTCAATAAAGATTGAAATATTAGAAAAGGGCAAAACGAAGCCAGCTTGGGTAGAATTTGTTGAGGACAAGGAAAATGAGGCATATAAAGTATGTACATCTTCGGACGATATATCTGTGACAGAACTTTTATTGGGTGGAGAATATGATGATCCAGAACAATCAGATTTGTTATTGGAGGATTTTGGATTTCATTATTTGTCTTGTCATCGAATGGGTGTCAATGACATATATGCTAAAAATATGTTAAATGATAGTGACTTTGGAATAGATGGAGAGTACGCATTAGCCTATTTATTACAAAACGAGGGTATGATAGTTGATGATAATCTTGTTGTAAAGGATACAGATTTTACTAATACTTTATTGGATCAAGTAAATTATTGGTTGAATGATATTATAGGTACTACATTGTATATAAGTGATTTAAAAAAAACAAATTATCTACAGGTAAAATATAACAATAATCCCGCTAATGCAGTCTCCGAAGCGTTGTACTGTAGACCGGTAAATGTTGGGTCTGGAATTAGTTATTTAATAAGTATTATAATTTTGTGTCTGGGTGCGGAAAGTGATTCTGTTATAATTATAGAAAATCCAGAAATTCATTTGCATCCAAAAGCTCAGTCAAAATTATGTGAATTTTTGTATTTTGTTAGTCAATCAGGCCGTCAATTATTCATTGAAACACATAGTGATCATATCTTTAATGGATTAAGAGTAGGCGTTGCCAATGGAAGTATGAAACAAGAAGATATTTCTGTTAATTTTTTTGCAATGAATGAACAATATGAGACACAGTGCAATCCAATTATATTTAAAGAATATGGAAAAATAGTAGGAACCAATGAAGACATGGATATAGATGATTTGTTTGATCAGTTTGAAATTGACTTGAATAGAATGTTTGGATTGTAGGAAAAGGAGTCTACGAAAGAAAATGGATTATTATTTGAATGAATATTCATTGAGAGGACAATTTGCGAGTGTGGAAGATTTTTTTGAATCTCTTAGAAATTATACTTTTCCTATTTTAAATAAAATAAAAGACAAAAATGAAAATATCATATGGAAGAAGGATACATTTTGGCAATCAGAAATCTGTAAAGGGGTATGCTTGACGAATATACCTAAAAAGAGGAATGAACGTTCATCAGAAATTGCACAGTTACAAATGCAGTTAATGAAGATTGCTTACGAAGAACCTTTTTATGGTGCCGATTCTGCTTCTGATTTAAAGGTAAAAGAGTATCAATTTGATGAAGAGTATAGAGAATATTTTGAAGAGAGAAATTGTTTTACAAATGCAATAGAAAACGAGGGAATTATAATATCGTTTATTCATCCAGCGTATTCTCGTATGAAACTTCCTCTTTGTGTTGAATATAATGATACAGAGAGTACGTATAATATTGATAATATATATTCTTTAGAGTGGTGGAAGCGTGAGCCAGAAATAAAGACATGGAGAATTGGAAGAAAGTACCTTGTTGAGGTACGTGCCAATGAATTTGAATATCACCCACCACATTTTCATGTAAGTTGTAATGAGTTTTCAGCAGTATTTAAAATGAGTGATGGAAACTTATATAAAGATGGTAAGAAGAAATGGACATACCAAATGGTCACTGAAATAAAAGATTGGTATGAAACAAATAAAGAAGAATTACAAGAGGCGTGGAAAAATTTACATAGTAGTTGCTTTCAAAGAGAAACAGGGTTATAATCAATCTAATGGCAACAAATTGGCAACAGAAAATCAGCGAGCCAAAATAATATATGCAACTGAAATAAAATAACGGCAAAAAAGACATAAAACTTAAACAAATATATTTAAGAACATCTCTGGACTTGCCGAGTTTGAATAGAACAATTTTTGCTCGAATCCCTCTAAAATAGGGGGGTTCGGGCTCTTTTTTTACTTTCGTGATACACTTTTTGTAGCCAAAAGATATTATGAAACAAATCGTTGAGTAAATTCTTATATCTAAAAAGGATATTTTTGTTCTGAAAATATATCCATTTTTCCAAAAAAACAAAAAACTTCATAACTGATTTAGTAATACACGATATTTTATCCCATATGTATTTTGAAAGAACAAATACAGAGCAAGGAGGATAATTATGTATAAAACAGATGTATTTATTTCAGCAGAGGAAATTAAAGAGATAGTTGGTATTTCTAAATCAAAGGCCTACAGTCTTATTCAGCAATTGAATGCAGAGCTTAAAGAGAAAGGTTATTTAACAGTAACCGGAAGAGTGAGCAGAAAATATTTTGAAGAAAGATTTTATGGCTTGTTAGAAAAAGAATAGGAGGAAATGGATGGCTGTTTACAAGGACAAAAAACGTGGAACCTGGTATACCTCTTTTCCATATGTGGATTGGACAGGGAAACGTTGTCGAAAACTAAAACGTGGATTTTTGACGAAAAAAGAAGCACAGAATTGGGAAAATCATTTTAAGCTTCAAAAGGCAAATAGTCTAGACATGACATTTGAAGATTTTTACGGGATCTATGAAGCTGATGTAAAACCAAAAATCCGATATAACACCTGGTGTACAAAAGAACATATCATAAAAACAAAGATACTTCCGTATTTCAAAGATTTGAGTATGCGAGATATTACACCGAGAGATATCATCAAATGGCAAAACACAATGAGAGAATCCATCAACAACAAAGGCAAAGAATATACGTGGACATATTTAAAAACTGTACAAGCACAACTTTCGAGTATTTTTAATCATGCTGTACGTTTTTATGAACTTCCGACTAATCCAGTAAGAGTTGCAGGTCCAATGGGACAGAATGAATCAGATGAAATGAAATTCTGGACAAAGGAAGAGTATATGAAGTTTATCCCAACTATGGCGAATAAGCCATATTCTTATATGGCATTTGAACTTTTATATTGGTGTGGGATCCGCCTGGGTGAACTGTTAGCTCTCACGTCGCAGGATATTGAATTTGATAACAAAGTCATTCGGATAACAAAATCTTATCAGCGATTGGAGGGTAAAGATGTAATTACAGACCCGAAAAGCAAACGAAATGTAAGTATGCCGGATTTTTTATGTGAAGAACTGAAAGATTATATCGGCAGATTATACGGGATTCTTCCCACTGACCGTATCTTTCATCTGACAAAAAGCTTTCTGCACCATGAAATGACAAGAGGGGCGGAAAAAGCGGGAGTGAAACGCATTAGAATCCACGATTTGCGACATTCTCATGTATCACTGCTTATCAGCATGGAATTTTCGGCGGTATCAATCGGAAACAGGGTGGGGCATGAAAGCGTGGATATTACTTATCGCTATGCTCATATGTTCCCGACGGAACAGACACAAATGGCAAAATTGCTGGATGAAGAATTTAAGGAGGGCGCAGAGGAATGAGCGGCACACACAAATATCCGACAATCAGTTTCCGTATCTCTCCGAGAGAGAGGGAAGAAATCGAAGCAAAGATTTTCACAAGCGGCATGAAGAAAAAAAATTATATTGTCCGTTCCTGCATTTATAACCGGGTGTGCGTGGTAGGCAAGAAAGAAACAGTTTATCAGATTGTGGAACGGTTGCAGGAAATGGAGAATCGGCTGGTGGAACTGGCGGAGCAAATTGATGGCAAAAAGCCGGGGATTACTTCCGAAGAAATCAGAGATTTGCGGGAAGCCTATGAAGATATGCTGAAAGCAATTCTTTGGATGTTGGACGGTGCAAGGTATCTGTGGCAAGGCGAAGAAAAAAGCCCTGACAGCGGCAACTGTTAGGGCTGTGATAACTGGAAAACCTCTGTTATCAACAATCACAATTCAAGTATAGCAGAGGTTTCTTCCGGTGACAACGAATTTTTCAAAAACGGAGGACATTATGGCAGGAACGAGAACAGAATTACAGATGATTAAAATGTCGGAGATACAGTCGCAGGAGGTGGCGTGGCTGTGGTTTCCGTTTATCCCTTATGGAAAGCTGACGATTGTACAAGGCGATCCGGGGGACGGTAAGACAACGCTTGTGCTGAACATAGCGGCGAAGCTGTCAAAAGGCGAGGGTATGGACAGCAAAATGAAACTGACGGAGCCGCTGAATGTGATTTACCAGAGTGCGGAGGACGGGCTTGCAGATACGGTTAAGCCCCGTTTGGAAACGGCAGGAGCAAATTGTGAAAATATTTCCGTCATTGACGAGAGCATAAAATCACTTTCCATGATAGATGAACGTCTGGAAGAAGCAGTCATAAGGACAAAGGCGAAGCTACTGATTTTAGACCCGATACAGGCGTATCTCGGCGGCGGTATGGATATGAACCGGGCAAATGAAGCAAGGGATATGACAAAGAAGCTGGCGACTTTGACGGAGAAATATCAATGTGCCATTGTACTTGTAGGGCACATGAACAAAGCGGCTGGAAATAAGGCAGCATATCGGGGCATGGGTTCCATTGATTTCTTTGCGGTGGCAAGGAGCGTCCTGCTGGTCGGCAGAGTGGAGGGCGAAGCGAATATAAGGGCGGTAGTCCAGATAAAAAACAATCTGGCGGCGTTTGGGCACCCGAAAGCCTTTGAGTTGTCGGAGGACGGTTTTCACTGGCTCGGAGATTATGAGATTACCGCTGATGAAGTGTTGGGCGGTATCGCTCCGAAAGCGAATAAGCTGGAACAGGCGAAGAGTCTGCTCCGGGAAGTGGCAGAAACAAACAATGCCATGCAGAGCAATGAGATTTTCAATCTTGCAGAGGAACAGGGTATATCCAGACGGACGCTTGAAAATGCGAAAAAAGAATTGAGTATCAGAGCAAAGCGGATAAACAATTCGTGGTATTGGGAACTGGATAAAATCAAGCCGGAATAAGGCAACAGCGCAACAATGCAGAGTATATAGAATTTGCGGGCTTGGTGTCTGCAAGGTTGCAAAAGATATAGACCTTGCGTTGTTGCGGTCTTGAAAAGGAGGGCGAATATGATACGACAGCCAGAATGGGGAACCCGGAATGTGAACAAATATTTTTACGAGAGTGAAGCCCGGAGGATTGCCAAACTCAATGAAATATTCGGAGATATAGAATTGATTGAGGCAGAAATGTGGATGCTGATATGGCTTGCCGGATGGGATGAATATACGATAGAAAATGTACTTTCGGCTATCCGAAAAGCTATAGCGGCGGAAGTAAAGCGGCGGCAACAACCGCCCCGTCCGTAGGACGGAAAAGCCTCCGGCAGGGCGCAAAGGCAGCTTTTGATGGATGGAACGGCTGTCAAAAGTGCTTTTGCGTTACTTTCGACGAAAGTAACAAAGCTTATGCGCCGTATCCGGCGCTGATTGCCCGGAAAGGGAGAAAGGATATTGATTGAAGCGAACTATCAGCTTTATGACAGGAAAAGGCGCTGTCAACCATAATAGCAGAAAATTCCATGCAAAGAATACTGACCCGGAGCGAAGCTGTCTGAACGTGGAATACTGCAATGAAAATGTTAAGGACGTATATCACGAATTATTTGATGAAGCACTCGCCTGGTACAATGAGAAGCAGACCAGAAGTGATCGCCGGATTGACGATTATTATGAGAAAATCCGTTCCGGCAAGCAGGAAAAGCCATTCCATGAAATTATTCTGCAAATTGGGGATAAGGACAATATGGGAGCAAAAACAGAGAATGGACAGCTTGCGGGAAAAGTTCTCAATGAATATATGCAGGACTTCCAGCAACGCAATCCTACGTTAAAAGTATTCAGTGCTTATCTCCACATGGATGAAGCCACACCGCATTTGCACATTGATTTTGTCCCCTATACGACAGGAAGCAAGAGGGGGCTTGATACAAGAGTATCTTTGAAGCAGGCGTTGGCGGCTCTTGGATTTAAGGGTGGCACAAGACGGGAAACAGAATTAAATCAGTGGGTGGCTTATGAAAAAGAGCAACTTGCCGCTGTCATGCGGGAATATGGAATTGAGTGGGAGAAGAAAGGAACGCATGAGAAGCATTTATCCGTTTTGGATTTTGAGAAAAAAGAGAGGGCAAAAGAAATCGCAGAATTGGATCAATCTATTTCTGACGGAAAAGAAATATTATCAGATATTCAAGTTCAGCAGTTGAAAGCGGAGCAGAAAACGGAGCAGATACGACAGGAGGGCGAAGCAATCCGGCAAGAAGTATCGGAGCTTTCGGAAACAAGTGATTTGCTGAAAGAACAGGCGGAAGCGTTGTCAGAGGATAAAGAAAAGCTGTTATCTGATAATGAGAAGCTGGAAAAACAGCAGAAAAAATTGCAACAGGAGATTGAGAAAATGGTTCAGTCTAAGGCGGTTATGGAACGGAACATACATGCCTATGACGAGGACGAGAAATGGCAGTTGCCGGAGCCGGGGACATTGACGAGCGCAAAGAATTATAAAGACAAAAAGGTTCTGCCGCTGGTGGAAAGACTGAAAGAAGTGGTAAAAGCACTGACGATTAAATGTGTCCAGCTTGCGGAGCAAGTGAAGAAGCTGACAGCGAAAACAGCCGGACAGCAAGAACAGATCAATCGTTTAACGGATAAGGTCATGGAGCAGAGAAACAAGATTGACCGATTGGAGGAAAAAGCGGCAGATTTGGAGCGTTTAGAGCGTTATTTTGGTAAGGAACAGGTTCAGTCGGTAGTAGAGCAGTCTAAGGCTCTGGAGCGGGCAGAAAAGGTAAATATGCGCCCGAAACGTGCATTTGAAATGAGCAGATAGGGGGAGTGGTACAGTGACAGATATGGAGAAAAAAGTTATGGTTCGCCTGTGTGCAAAGGTTCTTTCCGAAACGGATTTGTATGAAACGGATAGGAAAGTCCGCAGTTTGATTGACTGGATATGCGTGTCGGAGCAGATAAAATCAAACAACAAAGAGATACGCAGTCTGACAGGGGAATACAAGCGGATAGAGCCAGATTGCCGGGAAGGAGTGGGGACGCAGTTAGAGCGCATGAAATCGCTTTGTAAAGAGAGGGATAGCTTATATAAAAAACAGAATGATTTGAAAGGACAGAAGCAGAAAATCGAGAGAGCGTTGGAACGGTAGGAATGTAGGGCATGGCGGCGGCTGTGCCCTATATCGTTGTGGCAAAATCTCCAATACTGTGGTAGAATCAAGGAACAGAGATAAAAACACAACGTAAGAGGTAAAATCTCTTATAGAGCGGGTAGGTAGTCCCGCCGCACCATTCTGGTGTAAGTAGCCCTCCCTCCTTGGGTCGTCCATTCTTTGTGCATTACAATTTGTGCGAGTAATGAGGAAAATGCCCTGCTTGCAGGAGTATTTGACGAATACCGCGACAGCCGCAAGGCATCAAGGAGGAATTGTCATGGACAAAGTATCGGGCAAACTGACAGTATTTTTTGAAGAACCATTCTGGATAGGCGTGTTTGAACGAATATCGGAGAGAAAATTATCTGTGTGCAAGGTCACATTTGGAGCAGAGCCAAAGGACTGTGAGATATATGATTTTGTTCTGAAAAATTACTATCGGCTGAAATTTAGTCCGGCTGTGGCAACTGATGTAAAAGAAGCTGGTCGCAATCCGAAACGGGTACAGCGGGAAGTGCGGAAACAGGTGCAGAACACCGGCATAGGCACAAAATCGCAACAGGCTTTGAAATTACAGCAGGAGCAGTTAAAAACTGAACGCAAGGCTGTGAGCCGGGAGCAACGGGAAGCAGAAAAACAGCTGCAGTTTGAACTGAAACAGCAGAAAAGGAAAGAGAAGCATAGGGGCAGGTAACGCCTGTCCCGGCGTTCCTTTATCAAATTGCGTAGACTTTGTTGTTACGCTTTAGAGGGTTTGAAACGCTTGTTTTATAAGGGCTTGGAAGTGCCGAAATGATATGGGCGATACTTTATACCTTTACCGTTCAAATTGGATTTTGGTTGCGCAACAGGAGCGATTGCACATTTCCTTGGTGGATATAATTACATGGTGCTAGCACCATGTAGAAATAGGATCAGAAAGGTTAAATGGTGTTTTCATAATGTCTATATCAGTAAAGCTGAATAAAAATGGTATTAAAAAATTACAGAGAGAATTAGAACAAGAAATGAAAAAGAGGACGATAGTGAGGGAAGGCGTAGGATTGCGTAAAGATAGTGAGAAATTTTTGAAAATAGTATTGGAAAAAAGAGAAGAAAATGGGAGTGATATTGTCACTTGTACATTAGATATGTTTAGTGAAATTCCAAACATTGAATTTAATGTTGGAAATATAATGGATGATTTGAAACTACATAATTGTATTAGCAGTAATAGTACAGTATTTATTTCTGGCGAGGTGCAGGTTATATTGACTATAGATGGAATTGAGTATTTTAAGGAGAAGGAGATTCAAATGAAAGAAAATCAAAGAATTACGAATAATACCAATAATTTTTATGGAGAAGTTACCGGTGTACAAATTCAACAAGGTACGGTTAATTCTTCACAATCTCAATCAGTTAATCAAGGGTTTGATTATGCTGAAGTGGCTGAAATCATTCAAAAGATAAAAAAATATGATTCTTTTTTGGATGATGAGTATGGAGAAAATGCTTTGGAAATGCGAAATAAAATCGACGAAATAGAGGATTTGGTGCAAAAGGAAGAAAATCCCAGTAGAATAAAGGCTTTGCTAAATGATATTAAAAACTTGTCCATAGGTGTGGCAGGTAGTTTAATTGCTTCTGGTATTGTTACTCTTTTGAGTAGAGTGTAGGAGGCATATATGGGTGGTATAGTCATTGAACTTCAAAGAGAAGCATTAGATGAAAAAATCTCTATTGAATCATTGATACGAAAAGCATATCTTGTTGCTAAAAAATTAAAATTAAAAGAATTTGAAGAATGGCTTAATCAAGAGCAAAATGGCTATAAAAAGGAGATTCCAGAATATCGAAATATTACAGGAGAAATAAAAGCATGGAATCCATATCATGGTTGGATTCCAATGATATTACCTGCAAAAGTGGCAGATATAGCTTCAAGAATGCCCATTCCAAACTCAATATCTTCTCTTTTAGATGTATACAATTCTAGCGAAGATAGAGTCGCTTTTTCGGTAAATGGGGCAATGACAGAATTTTTTAATAACAGTACAGATTTTATGCCAACAAAATATGCGTTTTTTGTTTCAAAAAGTGAGTTATATAGAATTATGAGTACTGTTAGAAATAAAATATTAGATTGGGCATTACTCCTTGAAGAAAATGGAATAGTTGGGAATGAGATGACTTTTACTGATGTAGAAAAACAGATAGCGATAGATACACCGATAATCAATAATTACATTAACAATTTTTATTCTAAGGTGTCAGATGTTGATATGAAACAAGGATAGTATATTCGTGATACCTGTATGATACCTGTTTATGGTAAAACTGTAAATAAGGTGTGGAATTTGGATATTATGAAGAAATAAATCCGTAAAAAAACAAGAAATATTTAACGATTATGTTATAGTTGCAGGGAGTTTGAATAGTTGGAGCTAAGCTGTAAAGCCTTTGTTTACAAGGGTTTTACAG
>OLOM01001495.1_pt1 | contig 15646 bp, 10 predicted proteins | sample 1672531 | NCBI WGS metagenome assembly OLOM01 (sample SAMEA3136696, study PRJEB25190) | human gut metagenome | reverse complement strand
AATGATAGAATTAGGCGTAAAACAGAAGTTATATATTGATCATAAAACAGATTTTGGAGTGTATCTTTCTGATACTCCAGAGAGGAATGGAAAAAGTGATTGTGTTTTACTTCCGAAAAAGCAGGTTCCACAGAATGCAAAGATTGGTGATGAAGTAGAGGTATTTGTGTATCGTGATTCAAAAGACAGAGAAATTGCGACAACAAACATGCCAAAGCTTCAGTTAGGAGAACTTGCCGTTTTAGAAGTAGCGCAGGTAAATAATATTGGCGGTTTTATGTACTGGGGATTGGAGAAAGATCTTCTTCTTCCATATAGTGAACAGATTGTAAAGGTTCAAAAAGGAGATAAGTATTTAGTAGGACTCTATATTGATAAGAGTGACCGACTTTGTGCAACAATGAAGGTATATGATTTCCTTCGTACAGATTCTCCATATAAAGCAGATGATATTGTACAGGGAACTGTATATGGAAAGAATCCGGAGTATGGAGTATTTGTTGCTGTAGATAATAAGTATAATGGTATGCTTCAGAATAAAGAAATTGTTAGAAAGTTAAGAATAGGAGAGACGGTACAGGCAAGAGTTCTTTCTGTAAGAGAAGACGGTAAACTAAACCTCAGCCTTCGTGAAAAGGCACATTTACAGATGGATGTTGATTCTGCAAAGATTATGGAAAAACTTCAGGAGAATGATGGTGCTCTTCCATATCATGATAAGTCTGCTCCAGAAGATATCCGAAGTGAATTTGGCATGAGTAAGAATGAGTTTAAACGTGCGATTGGCCGTTTATACAAAGATAAAAAGATAAAGATAAGCAATACCGGAATTACGTTAATTGAAAAATAGCAGAAGTGCCATTCCATATGGAGGAACAGAAATGTTAGAAAACTCTTTTTTAAATCCTAATAAAATATGGTTTATGATAGTGCTGCTGCATATAATAGGGTCGGTTCTTGTATCCTTACTGGGAATTTTCCCATTTGGCATAGTGATAGCGACAACAGGAATTTGGTTTTTGCTTGCAAATATATGGGAAAGAAATCTAAAAAATATTGGGATTTGTATAACAGGTTGGCTTATAACAATTTTTACGATGCATTCCCTTAATATAAGTTTTCAGGGAACCGTATTACTTAATGAAATATTGCTGCTTTATGTATGTTGGTGTTGCAAAAAAGCTTATGTAAAACCAACAGAATATTGTCATTTAAAAAAGGTTTCTTTAAAAAGTACTTTTTTTATTGTTATTGCTGCTATAGTTCTGTTTGTTATGGCAGGCTATGTAAATGCCTGTTCTATGATCGTATTTCAGAACTTATTAGATGTTTCTTTAGAAGAAATTTCAGGGCATCCACTAGAAGCAATGATCGCAGTGGCGATCATGCCAGCCTTGATAGAAGAAGTTCTTTTTAGAGGAATTATTTATCGTGGAATTTCAGATAAGAAGATAGCAATATTTATATCTGCTATAACATTTGCTTTACTTCATATGAATTTTAATCAGATGTGTTATGCATTTGTTATGGGGCTGTTTTTTGCTGTTGTAATTTATATTACAGATAATCTGACCGTTTCGATAGCACTTCATATGTTGTTTAATGCATTTACTGTAATCCTATGTTGTTTTCCTTCAACCAAAGTTATACGGACCTTGTTAGAGTGTAATATTGCAGGCTATCATCTTTTTAATCCAGGTGTTACAAATATGCAGGGAGGAATTGAAATAAGCCTCGTGCTTATTGGTGGAGTTATAGCAGTAGTTAGTATGCTGATAGCAGGATATCTGGTATTTCTTATTGGAAAAGAAGAAAAAGAGGAAAAGGAAGTATACAAAACAAAAGAGAAAAAAGAAACAAGGATTCAAACAGCTAAAAAAACGGTTATTCCTGCAATCTCTGAAAAATGGAAACCGAATGCTTTATTTTTTGCAGGAAGTGGACTTTGTATTCTCATCACAATATTATATGAAATTTTAATATGATAAACAGCCTTAATTTAAATTCAAGTCGAGCCGCTGCGAGACTTGGCGCGTGATTCTGGTCAGCGTAAGCTGACATATTCTTTACAGAATCACTGCGCATCCTCGCGGAGCGTTTATCTCAGTCGGAGATTGGACTCCCACTGAGACAAATTTGCTGTCACTCACCACCTGAAAGAGGTGGGAGTCTTTTCGACTGAGATAAAAATGGTGCCACAGGCTACGGTCATTAAACCGTTCCTGTGACACCATTTTTATTATTTATTCTGATGTGCTAATGAAGCAGCAAGGAATCCCTTAAATAATGGGTGTGGTTTATTCGGTCTTGATTTAAATTCAGGATGTGCCTGTGTTCCGATAAACCAAGGATGTTCAGGAATCTCTACCATTTCAACGATACGTCCGTCAGGTGAGAATCCGGAAAGAAGCATTCCATTTTCCTGGAGTACTTCGCGGTAATCATTATTTACTTCGTAACGATGACGATGTCTTTCTTCAATCTGTTTATGACCATAAAGCTGATATGCTTTGGAGTGTTCGTCAAGGATACATGGATAAGAACCAAGACGAAGTGTTCCGCCTAAATCAGTGATGCCTTCTTTATCAGGCATGATATGGATGACAGGATTCGCTGTGTTTTCATTAAATTCATGACTGTGTGCATCTTTTAATCCGAGAACGTTACGAGCAAATTCTACGATAGTAAGCTGCATTCCGAGACAAAGTCCAAGATACGGAATCTTATGTTCGCGGGCATATTGGATTGAACAGATCATACCTTCGATACCTCTGTCACCAAATCCACCAGGAACGATGATGCCGTCTACGTCAGAGAAGAAACTATCTACGTTGTAGTTGCTTACCAGTTCGGAATCAACCCACTTGATTTCAACTTCTGCGTTGTTGGCAACTGCTCCATGTTTTAATGCTTCTACAACACTGATGTAAGCATCGTGGAGAGAAACGTATTTACCAACGAGAGCAACTTTAACTTTATGTTTTGGATGTTTCCAGGCATCAACCATAGAAATCCAATCAGATAAATCAGGCTGTGGGCATTCCATATTCAGACATTCACATGCTACGTTAGCAAGTTTTTCTTTTTCCATAGCAAGAGGTAATTCATATAAAATATCGACATCAAGATTCTGAATAACACGTTTCTTAGGAACATTACAGAACTGAGCGATTTTTGCTTTAATATCATCATCTAATGGAAGGTCAGAACGACAAACAAGAATATCTGGCTGAATTCCCATTCCCTGCAATTCTTTTACACTGGCCTGTGTAGGCTTGGTCTTTAATTCTCCGGAAGCTTTTAAGTAAGGAATCAGTGTTACATGAATAAGAATACAGTTCTCATGTCCTACTTCATGCTGGAACTGACGAAGCGCTTCTAAAAATGGCTGACTTTCGATATCACCGGCAGTTCCACCAATCTCAATAATTGCTACTTCTGTTTCAGAAGCATCTTCATTATGATAAAAACGACTCTTAATTTCATTAGTGACATGAGGAATAACCTGTACGGTATGTCCGCCGAAATCTCCACGACGTTCTTTGTTAAGGATACTCCAGTATACTTTACCGGTAGTAACATTAGACTGTTTATTTAACTTTTCATCAATGAAACGTTCATAATGTCCAAGGTCAAGGTCTGTTTCCGCACCGTCATCGGTAACAAAAACTTCACCGTGCTGTATCGGGTTCATTGTACCTGGATCCATATTGATATATGGGTCAAACTTCTGGCTGGTTACTTTATAACCACGTGCTTTTAAAAGACGTCCAAGAGAAGCTGCGGTAATACCCTTTCCTAAACCGGAAACAACTCCACCTGTGACGAATACATATTTTACTGGCATGGATAAAATCCTCCTATATTAGATACTGTTTTTGCATTAATTATACCATTATACTATAAGTTAGACTCTTTTTCCAGATGAAACATAAAAAATAATAACAAAAAATATTAAATTTGCCGTGCGGCTCTTCGATATTCGTTTGGAGTCATAAATGTATTTTTCTTGAATGATTGAGAAAAGTAAGATTGTGAGGAAAAACCGATCATAGATGCAATGGATGCGATTGAATGATTTGTTGTTTCCAGAAGATTTTTACTTTCCTCGATTCGTTTTTCATTCAGATAGCTAATCGGAGAACATCCAAAATGCTTTGTAAAAGAGTGTACCAGATAATATTTATTCATTTTGCTTTCTTTGGAAAGAAGATCAAGAGTAATGTTTTCAGTAAAATGGTCATCTAAATACTCTTTAACAAAAGTACAATCTCTATTATTTTTTTCTTTTGAAGGATAATCATAATTAATTTGTGTATTCCGTTGTATTTCTATAAGAATAAGATTCAGATAATGCCGACATGCCTCTTCATAGTATTCTGAACGATTATTTACTTCATGAATGAGCATATGCATGAGATTAAGGCAAATATCAGAAGAAAGAGAAAGTCTTGTAAACGGAGAAATCGCTTCACCGGTATCGTTAGTAAAAAGAAGATTTTCAATACCTAAAATAATAAAATCAAGTGGAGGGTTTTGTACATCAACGGAAAACTTTTGTTTATCGGGATTCACCAATAATAAATCATTTTCCTGAACTGGTAAAAATTGATTGCCAAAATAAAATTGTCCGTCACCTTTTTGAATAAAGATGATTTTAGAATATGGATGCCCCGGAAAGATGTTTGAAGCAGGGGATTCGCAATGATACATATTGATTTGTGACAATTTTACAGATGACTTTAAGTTAATATGGTGTTGTTGCAAAGTATATCTTGTTTGCGTCATAACTGCCTCCTTTGGATTTGTATGTACTCTCGGAGTCTTTCTCACAAAAGCAAGCACAAAAAGATTCCTAGAGTACATGATAGACTGTATTTCTATGGGATACTTGTAGTGGATGATTGTGATAAAAATATCAAATGTTATTTATTATATTATATTGTCTTTTTTTAGTGTTCTCAACGAAAGAAATATAAATATTTGAGATAAATACATAATAATTATAAAAATAGTATAAAATCATCATTGATGTTTTTGATTTTCTATGGGAAAATAGAAAAGAAGATTTCAATAAATAAAGAAGATTTTTTACATAGGGAGGAAGAGAGAATGAAAGAACCTGTATTAATTGTAATGGCAGCAGGAATGGGAAGTCGTTATGGCGGTTTAAAGCAGATGGATCCAGTAGATGTGCAGGGACATGCTATTTTAGACTTCAGTGTGTATGATGCAAAACGTGCTGGTTTTAAGAAAGTTGTTTTTATTATTAAGCATGCGATTGAGAAAGATTTTAAAGAAATCGTCGGTAAAAGAATCGAACCATTTATGGAAGTAGAATATGTTTTCCAGGAACTTGATAAGCTGCCGGAAGGATATCACGTACCGGAAGGAAGAGAAAAACCATTTGGGACAGGTCATGCACTACTGTGCTGTAAGGATGTTGTAGATGCACCATTTGCGGTGATCAATGCAGATGATTATTATGGACCAAAGGCATTTCAGATGTTATATGATTATCTGACAACGCATGAAGATGATGAGCTGTATCGTTATGTTATGATTGCCTTCCATATAGAGAAAACAATTACTGAGAATGGTCATGTATCAAGAGGGGTATGTCAGGTTGATGAAAATCATTTCTTAAAAGAAATTACAGAAAGAACAAGAATCGAAAAACGAGGAGAAGAAGCAGCTTATACATTGGATGACGGAGCAAGCTGGATACCGGTTCCGGATAAAACACCAGTTTCTATGAACTGCTGGGGATTTACACCGGGATTTTTAAAAGTACTTGAAGAAAAATTCCCTGCGTTCTTAGATAAAGGTTTAAAAGAGAATCCTATGAAGTGTGAGTATTTCCTTCCAAGTGTAGTGGAAGAATTACTTCAGGAAAAGAAAGCTACTGTAGAGGTAATGGAATCTGAAGAAAAGTGGTATGGAGTTACTTACAAAGAAGATAAGAAGTCGGTTATGGATGCGATTGCTGCCATGAAAGTACAGGGAACTTATCCGGAAAATTTATGGAAATAGACGGTTCACCTGCAGGGACGATAAAGAGTAGAAGAAAAATTCAAGAATGCCGAGGCATTCTTGAATTTTTAATTTGAAAAAATTAATATTTTATATCAGATGGAGAAAGTGGATTCTCCAAATCTATCTGTTCATAAATCGGATCTTTTTTAGAGGAGCGTACCATCTTTTGATATTGAGAAGGAGACATACCGGTAATTTTTTTAAATTGTTTTGAAAAATAATAGATGGAGGTATAGCCAAGTGCGGCTGCAGTATCGGTCAGGTTCATTTTGTTTTCACGAATACAGCGTTTCGCGACACTGATCCTCATCTGGCAGAAGTATTCTATGGCACCATAACCGGTCTGTTCTCTGAATATTCTTTGTAAATGGGAGCGTCCGATCGCAAATTCTTTACAAAGGTGTTCTACTTTAATATGTTCTGTGATATGTGCTTCATAATAATCAGTAATTCGATTAAAAAGAATAGAGTCTGTTTTCAGGAGGGCTGGAGAAAGATTGTTTTCTTTTTCAGGCTGATCCATACTCTTTTTTTGATCTTTTTGTTCTTCGGAAGAAGTATACTGGCGCATAAGGCTGATAAGAAGCATTTCAAGATAAATACTGATTAGCTGTTCTCCACCAAATGGTTGATTATATCTTCGTTCAAGGGCGGCAGGAGATACCGGGTTAATTTTAGGAGAAAAATTATTTTTCCCTTCTAGAGCAAGGTCCTGTAATAGGGTTGCTTCTTTTTTCTGACAGTGAAACTTTTTGTTAGAAAGATTAGAAAGAAGAGCAGGATGTTGGGTGTCGCAATAAAAGCCAGCTGTAAAAAGAACAGCGATTTTCCCTGGTGCTGCTTTAAAGGAATAATATTCATCAGGAGATTGTATAAATAAATCTCCCTTTTCTAAAATTACTGGAGAAAGCTTTTTATTAGAAAATGTAATTTCAGCGCTTCCATCTTCGACATAAAGTAATTTCCAGTAGTCATGATATTCACTTTTAAAAATGAAATCGCTTTTATATTCAAAATAATGAAGAGAAGCTATCTTTTGTATTTCAAATTCTTTTTTCAATTGCAATGATTCAGGAGACATAAAAAAATCCTCATTTCTGTTATTTACAAAAATCTATATAGTTTTCCATAATTATATCTTATAATATTTTCAGATAGAAATCAAATAGAGACTGCAAGTAAAAACCAATAAATCACCCTCTTTGAGAAATGCTTTTTTTCTGCTATAATCGTATACAGGATGATGTCAGTAGCGTTAGCTATGGAGTAATTCGTGATATCATGCAAGATAGAAATGCAAAGAGGAAATTTCTGTCAATAAACAAGGATTGAATGAGGTGTAAAGAGTTGATTGCTACTTTTACTATGGAAGCCGGTCTTGTGATCGCAGCGGTATTAGCTGTGGCAGGTGTCGTTCAATGGAAGCGGCAGAGCGGAAGGCAGCAGAAGGAAAAATACATATTGGATTATGCTGGTCAGGTTTCTGAACTGGAGAGTCAGAGAAGAGAAGAGGAGCGGCAGTTAAAACAGGAAGAAGAAAAGAAGCAGAGAGATCGTGTATTTGGGATGGATTTTCTGATCACACATGGTTCTGCTTTTGGAGGATGTGCGGCTGTTTGTGCAGATGGAACGATTCGAAAAGATAAAGTTGCACTTGATAATATTCTTATGTATGGTAAGCATCCGTCAGGTAAAGAATTTACTTATTATATCGAAGATCAGGGGTTGGAAATCTGTGCATCAGATCAGCCGGAAGAACTGATCATTGTTTCTAAGCAGCAGCCTTTTGAAATCAGGGAAGCCGGTCTTTCAAGAGATCAGGGGATTTCTACAAAGAAAGCTGTCATAAAACAGGATGTGACGTATTATATTATTTTGGAATCGAAACATGAGATTTCGATAAAAGCAACAAAGAGATGTTAGACGGGAGAGATACTAATGCAGGAGACAAAAACAATACGAGTGAAGAAATGTCCTTACTGTTTTCGGAACATTTCGAATGAAGATGCAGGATTTCTTTTAAGAACCGATGGAGTGCGATTTCAGTCCCCGGCGCTGAATGAAGTATTTTCCTATAAAACAGACGTATCTTATTTATATTTTTGGAGTGCCATGGGAATCCCGGAAGAACAGATTGATGCCCGAAGAATCATTATTGATAATGAAGTTATGACAGAGTTGAATCAGGAGCTTACGGCAGCGGGAAATGAACTGGCAGTGAAGCGTTTTGATCCGGATAGCTGTGGATACACATTTCATGTGGAAGAGGGAGCGGTGACGATGTTTTCAAATACAATGGTATGTCCACATTGCCATAATGTTCTTCCACAGAACTTTTTTAAATATGAGATGCTTATGATTGGTTTAGCAGGAAGTGTTGCATCTGGTAAGACAGTCTATCTGTGTTCGCTTATGATGAATGGATTTGATGTGATGCAAAGACAGAACCTTACCATTCGTAATGCTTACGGAAATCCGAATGATGATTATAAGATGGAGATGGAACGGAATGCGGATAAGTTGTTACGCTATGGAATCTGTCCGGAATCAACGAGCAAGGCATTTAAGAAACCGATATTTTTGGAAGTGACCTATCGGATCGGTCAGAAGAATCTCCACATGATCACTTCAATTTATGATGTGGCAGGAGAATTAATACGTGATAGTGCCGGAACCGGAAGAACCGGTTTTGTTCGTCATATGGATGGATTTATCTGCCTGGTAGATCCGGCACAGATGCATTTGGAACATTCTCTTATTAATAAGCAGATTCCGGATGAGGAACGGGTTCTTGAGAAGCTATATGTTATGAGTAAGGAAGAACAGATGTCTATTCAGCGTATGAGTAACGAGAACGGAAAACAGGTAATGAATCAGGCAGATTTCATGATGGAGAATACAATAAGTGATGAGTATTTCTATGAGAGAAAAGCGGATACCATTTTAGATTCTATTCGTTCTGTTTTAGGAGATCATGAACTAAAGCAAAAATATATGGCACTTACGATCGCAAAAAGTGATTTGTTAGAAGAACTTGGAGAAATAAAGGAATATCGAGGAAGCAGTCTTTTATTTGAAAGAAAGCAGGTGTCCTACGGCTTTATGAATATGGATCATCATTTTTTAAGACAGGAAATATTAAAACAGATTTTTGATCAGAAGGTTTTTCGTCTGCAGCGTAATCTGGATGATTATAAAGAAAGTGGACTTTTTGCAGTTTCAGCACTTGGATGTGAAACAGAAGAGACGATGGAGGGAACGCAGAAGGAAGTAAGGACGGTTGGAAGAGTACGGCCGATCAGGACGGAGGAACCAATCTTATGGATGATAATGAAGTTTATGCAGGAAAGAGGGTGGCTTGAGTAATGAAGATAGAATATTTAATTCATGAATATACATGGTCCAATCATTGCATTTCCGGGAATAAACTCGGTTGGGGAATTGTAGCTTCTTCCATACCGGAAGACAGGACATATTTAAGAGAATTAGAGAAAGTAGCGCAGGCAGCAGTGGTTGATAAAACAGGAAGGATCGAAGTAGAAGAACTTGTATACAGTCCTGTCTGTGGGTTTGTCAAGATGACATCCATTCCCTGTGAATCAGGAGAAGATAAACGTCAGAATAAAAGGGTAAGATTATATCAGCCCAAAGCACCGGATCATAATCCGGCAGTATATCTTGCTCCAGGAATGGAATGGACGGAGGGGGAGAGTATAGGATTTCTCCCACCATTAACATTAGAAGAAGCGAAATTTGATCGAGAAGATATCTTACGAGAGCTGTGTCTTGAAGAGAGACTACCTGAATTTATGCAGGTGGTCTTTTGGTGTTTGTCAGGACATTCGGAAGGTCTTAATATTGTTGCTCCAAACTGGAAGGAAGAAGAGTTTGCCGCGAATGCACAGAAAGTTATGTATGTGATCCACAGTTTACTTCCACAGTGTATCAGGGAGAAGGCAGGTTATGTTTCATTTACAAGAGAAGCCATTCCATCAGTACCTTTTTATTTTTCCCCAAAAGTATGTGGAACCTATTCCTATTCTCTTTCTGAAAAGAATGGGTGGGATGCTGACTGGGATGCACTGGATCAGTATTTTTATCATGGCATTGCAAAGGCAAGTGAGAAACAAGATTCTATTTATCAGGACTTTCAGCAGGCAGCAGCGTATTTAAAAAATGTGCGTGATACCGGAAATCTTTTGAAAAAAGTAGAATGGATTTTTTATGATATTGCAAGAAAACATGGAAAGAATTCCCTCTCCATGGAATATCTTAGTAAAAATATACCAGAGCTGCTATACTGGGTTTGTAAAGATAAAGAATTAAAATTTGTGGCAGAAGATATTTTGGCAGAAGTACATCAGCATCCATTTTCACAGGCAGAGAGACAAATCTATATCGAAAGTCTCATTGCGGGAGTAACAGGACGTTCTAAAAAAGTCATTTTAATGGAAATGGATCATATTTTAAGAGAAGTTTATGATGAAGATAAAAAGGAATTTGCTTCTTTGTTATCTATGATTCGAGAAAGAAATAAAGAATTATATACAGGTTTGTTATGTGGTGGAGATTTTCAGAAAGAACAGTCAGAGTACAGCCGGCGTATGTATCATCTTAATGCTTCCGATATGGAAAGCCTTTACAGGTATGTAAGGGAGTTTAGCGAGCAGAGTATACCGGGAGAGCGAAAAGACGATATTTTAAGAACCGGAATCGGATTACTCAATGCGAATCTTTTTAATCAAAAAGGTTATGAACTGTTTGATAAGATTGCTGTTCATCTGAACAGAAAAGAGCAGTGGATAAAGATACTTGAAGATTTTGTAGTACAGCTTCAGGCACATGTCTCATTATTTGACAGAAAGCAGATGGAGACGGCTTGCTATATAGAGGATATGCTGTATATGTATAAGCCGGAGATGACAAGGGTACTGCGGGAAGAACGTGGACGAAGAGGTCATAAAGTAAAAAAAGACGGAAGAACAAAGGACAGCGGTGAGGAGGAATGTGACATGGGACGTAGACATAAAGAAGATGCGTCGATAGAAAAATCTGTAAGCAATGCGGTGGAAAGTGTGGAGGCAGAATCTGTGGAAGAAGAGCAGGAAGGCCCGATGATTCCATTTTTATTTATAGGTTTCCCACAAGGATTTCTGACGGGCTGTATTATGTATTTATCTCATTATTCTCTGATGATCGGACACTGGAAGATCGCTCTTGGTATGGCAGGAATGTGGGTACTCCTCATGTTGAATTATGAGGGGGTAATTCTTCAGAGAAAAGAGAGATATCCTTTATGGAAAGTGATCGGGCTTTGCCTGGTAGAAGGATGGATTATAGAAGCGGCAGGCTGGTTCTTCCGTTCACAGAAAGTAAGACTGTATTATTTTATTGTTCTTGGAGTGGTCGCAGTATGTATTCAGATCGTTAATCTGATCCAGATGCAGAAAGCGAGAAAAAAGCAGGAAGAATAACAGGAAGAATATAAAAAGTAACAGGTAAATAAGCGCAGATAAGAATGAGGGAATTATGGAAAGATTAGCAGACGATACAATAGAATCTTTTATGAATGCAATAGAAGAACGGCTAGCTGAAGGACAGAAGAATAAGATTCCGTTTTCCAGATTTTTAGAGGAAAAAATGGATGCTTTTGACTATAGTAATACCTCGCTGGCCAAAAAGGTGTTTCATCGAGTGGAAAAGAAAAAGGAAGGAACCGTTACGTATGTTCCTGTGACCAGACAGGCAATCGGAGCCTGGCTTCGGGGTTCCATGCCATCTTCCAGAGATATCTATGTTACACTTGGAATGGCATTTCAGATGAATTTGGAAGAAATTAATCATATTCTTTTAGAAAATTATATGGGATACGGACTGTACTGTAAAAATATAGATGATGCCCTGTGGATCGCATTGATCAATGGACTTTTTTCGATAGATTCTTTTGAAGCTGTCAGAGAGAAGATTGAAGATATTTTAGAAGAAAATGTGCAGCAGGACAGCAGAAGTCTTGCGACGATGGACTTGTGGGTAATGCTTTCTGAAGCAGGGACGTTAGAAGAATTTTATGAACTGATACGGATTTATAAAGATGAATTTCGTGATGGGGCAAGAAAGTTTGGACAGTGTCTTGAGGAAGTGATTGAAGAAGAATATGGATATTATGATAAGGCGGCCTGGTTTTTAAGAGACATTGGATGTCTGCATTGTGAAGCGCAGTTTTCAAAGATAAGAGCAGGAAAGGCTGTTGTTACAAGAGAGTGGCTTCTTCGTTTTTGTATTGCCCTGCAGCCAACCTATGAATCTATTGAAAAACTTCTTGCAAAGGCGCAGATGGAGCCGCTTGGTATCACTCCGGCAGAAGTCATTATTGAGATGATCGCCCGATATAAGTCGAATTCTGTAGCAAACAGCCAGGAAATATGGATCATGATTGAATCGGCTGCAGAGAGACTTCGTCAGAAGGGCTATGAAATTGAGGAAGATTTATGCCGTAAATATAATTCTGTTTATGAACTTCCGGTTTCACAGAAGTGGTGGTTTTCTTTCTGTATTGGAAAGCAGCTTTTACAGAATGAAAAGAACAAAGAGTTTGGTTATGAAAAGAACGGATATTGCCGTTTTGCTATGGAAGATAAGTTACTTTTTGATGATATGAATCGAAATAAAAAGAATGTCTCTTTTAAGAAAAGTGCCGCAGAATATATGGAAACAGGAATTCCTGACTGGAAACAGGCAGAATTTCAGGAAATACCGGCGCTTTCTATTGAGAAGAATTATGTGCCGGATGCCCTTGATATGGAAAAGTTTGAGGATTACTGTTACGTGAGAAGACCAAGCCGGTTTACAAAAGACTTTTTGCGTAATGATATGTATTTTTACGCAGCGACATTGTATTCAGTGTGGACTGGAAAGTGTTATCAGAAAGAGAATGGAAAGCGTAATGTAGAAGAAATCAGACAGGAGTTTGAAAAACATTCTCTTGAAGGAGAAGAATTCCTGACAGTACTTACAAAGATGATCGGACATGAGGAAGTACTTTTAGAAAGTAATCTTGCTTCTATGGTAGAAGCCGTTGCAAAAGTAAGACAGCGTCAGTAAAAGTTCGGAAAGCAAATATTTGAATAAAGATACTATTTATGGTATGCTCCTGTTGAAAGTGATTGTTACAAATAACGAAAGGCAGGAGCTATATTTATGTCTATTATTTCTCAGATAGGGGTTGTTATTTTAATTGCATTTATTGTATTAGTGTTGATTCGTTCAAATAAGAATCTTAAGAAAGCTTCCGAAGAGGGGGAGAGTTTCGTAGATGAGTGGGCACTGAGACAGGAGAAGAAGGAGGAAATCAAGCAAAAGCGTGAGGAGAAGAAGTTAGAAGTACAAAAAGAGAAGAAACAAAAGAAAATACAAAAACAGGAGAAACGGAAAGAAAATCTGATTTACGAGAATACAGATGAGCAGTCAGAAGATATGCCAATCTACGAGGACACAGAGGAACAAGCAGAAGATAGGATATTCTATGATAATGCAGAAGAGCAGCCAGAAGAATGGTCTTTCTATGACAATACGGAGGAACAGCCAGAAGAAGACCGTCCGGGATATGATGGAGAGAGCCTTCGTGTGAATACAGACTGGTTATATGATTATGAAGAAAAAGAGAAACAGCGTCAGGAACAGACCAGAACGGAACAGTATAGGTCTGCAGGTGATAAAGCAGAGGAACGAAGCGGTAAGATCGTTCCGATGAAGAAGCGTCAGACAACGGGAATCACATTGATGAAGCTTGATGCGAATCATCGGGTGATGGCAAGATACCGCGTAAATCAGATTCCATTTACAATCGGAAGGAGTACCAATAATGACCTGGTTCTTGATGATTTGTGTGTGGCAAGAAATCATTGCCGTATCGTGGAAAAAGATGGAAGATACGTTTTGGAAGATGTAGGAACAATGAATAAGTTATATGTGAACGGGATGATGACAAGTCAGGTTCCTTTATCAGATGGTGTTCGTGTCTATATTGGTAATGAAGAATTTCAGATCGAAGTAGAAGGCAGAAGAAGCCAGTCTACCAGATTATATAAAAACGTGGAGGGTATTTATGAGTAGACATGATACCGGAACGAAGTCATTTTCGTTTGAGAGAGTTCTGTGGGAGATACAAAGAGCCTTTTATTCTTTTAAGAATAGTCCGGTCCTCGCTCTTTTGCTAATGCAGGCAGCAGCATTCATTTTTGTGCAGGCAAAAGGAGCAGGAAAGATTTATCTTGATATGATAGGAATTCTGCTTGGAATTACTTTATTATCCTGGTTTTTTACATCGGTGATCCATGGAAATAAAAAGATTGTCATTTACACTTTACTGCTTCTTACCGTAGGAACGATGCTTCAATGTATTTTCAGGGAAGAACAGGTTTTAAAGAATCCACAGTATTATGAGACACATAATCCGGCTGCCGCTTTGCAGTTTCAATATATTCTTGGATTTGTAATGGCGCTTGTAGCGGCATTCCTTTATCTGAATTGTAAGAATCTGTCCTCAACAAAGGCTCTGAAGAAGTTAAATTTATCGTCTGTAAAGGTTTGCAGGATATTCTTTTATTTTTCATTGTTTTTATCAGTGATTACACTCGCTCTTGCAAAGAGTGTAGGAAACGTAAGGAACTGGATTACAATCGGAGGAGTGTCGCTGCAGACAACAGAATTTATCAAGTTTTTGTATGTATTTATCGCAGCGGGACTTCTTGGAACGAAGGAGAATCCGGATAAAGAAAATATCAGAGCATTTTATATCGTGACGTTCATAGAAGTATTATTTCTGGCATTACAGAGCGAGTTTGGTACGATGCTCTTGATTCTCATGTTATTTTTGACGTTTATATTTTTATTTATACCGAATATACGGTGTTTTATCGGAACAGTGCTTGTTATGGCAGCAGGATCTTTAGGGCTTTCGGTTATTGGAATGCAGTTGACAAAGTGGAAAGCTGCGGGAGTATTTCTTGGAACGAATAAGATTGCACAGATTTTTCTTTCAAATTATAACAAGATTGCAAATCGTTTTATTTACTGGCTTCACCCGGAAAAAGATGCATTAGGACTTGGCTACCAGCTTCTTAAGGCAAAAGAATCGATCGTTCTTGGTGGATGGTTTGGAACATCTTCTGTTACAGAACTTCCGGTTAAGACAAGTGATCTTGTGTATCCGGCGCTGATTCAGCGATGTGGCATGGTGTTTGCATTGCTTGTATTTATTGTATTTATTATGATGTGGCTTGAAGGTGTTCAGCTGTTTGTAAGAAAGCAGGACCGCTATCACAGGGCGGTGGGAGCTGGTTTTGTCTTCATGCTTTTTGATCAGACATTGATCATTATTGCCGGAAGTACCGGCCTTTGTCCACTTACCGGAATTACATTGCCATTTATTTCAAGTGGTGGAAGTTCTCTGATGATCAGTTTTATGATCGTGGGATTGATCGTAGCTGTATCAAGTAATGTCAAATGGAAAGGAACGCTAGAAGATGAAGAAGAACAAGATAAATTTTTTAAGGAGAACGCAGTTACTGCAAAGTGCCACACTTATCTGCGTCATCTTAATGATCATTTC
>OLOM01001488.1_pt1 | contig 15673 bp, 8 predicted proteins | sample 1672531 | NCBI WGS metagenome assembly OLOM01 (sample SAMEA3136696, study PRJEB25190) | human gut metagenome | reverse complement strand
AATCTTATATTATTTTTCTTTTGTTTCCTTTTCCGATATTTCTCGATAAAAATAACGATCCCACAGTCCAAAGACTGTGAGATCATCCTTATTACTCTTTCCACAAAGTATCATCACTTGTTACAATTTTTATTCCTTTGTTGGTAAAATTATATAATTGATCTTTATTATTGATCGTCCAGATATTAATCTTTATATTATTTGCTTCAAATAACTGAATCATATCATCCGACAAGATATTTTTGTTAATACTTACATTAATATGATACTTCTTCATCCATGAGAGATCGTTCTGAGTAAAATCATGCCTAACATATTCTAATGGCATTTTACGTGCATATTTTCTCATATAAGTAAGCTGTTGTTTGTATTTACAAGTGACGACTGCCTGATTTTGCATTTTTGCTTTTTTTAGACTTTGATACAGTCGTTTGATCGTATCTTTTTTCATCTTTTGTTTGATCTCGATCACAGGCTTCATATGATATCTTTTGCAAATACTTAAATATTCCTCAAGAGATGGTATCCTTAATTGTTTTTTTGTATATGATTCAATATTGTTTCCTGTTTTGATATGATATTTGCTTCGAATCTTTTGATATGTTAATTTCTTTTGATATACATTTTTTCCAGATAATCCACACATACGATTTAATGTTTGATCGTGCATGATCACAAATCTACGTTTCCCCTTTTTATCCTTGGCAGTTTCATGGATATCACACTCCACTGCTTGAAAACCTTCTTTTCCTGCGGCTTCGAATGCAGGAATTGAATTCTCTGGTGCATATTTCGTATATCCTCTGTGAGCGACATAACATATATTATTTTCATTTGCTGAAACATTTATATTTAATTGCATGATCATACATATCATCATGCAAAATACTGTGAGGTACTTTATTGTTTTCATAAAAATTATTCTCCTTTGTTGGATATCCACAGTCAAATTGACTGTGGATATCTTTGGTGCTCTATTTTCGTGAACTACTCGGCAAATAGTCCTTATTTGATTGTTACAGTGCATACAAACTTCTTTTTGCCTACCATAACTGTGATCTTTGCTTTCCCTTTCTTCACAGCTGTGATCTTTCCTCTTGATGTCACTTTTACGATCTTTTTGTTGGAAGTCTTATATTTAGCCTTAGAAGTACATGTAATCGGATTGATCACTGGTCTTAACTGATAAGACTTCTTTCGGTTCAATGTCAGCTTCTTTGATACGTTTTTAATTGCTGTACAAGCAACCGCATTTTTCTGAACGGTTACATTGATCGTCTTTTTAAGTCCTGATTCCAGTGTGATCGTGATCTTGGCTTTTCCAGTCTTATTTCCTGCTTTGATCGTACATGCTCCGTTTCTACTTCCGAAAACTTTTACAATCTTCTGATTGCTGCTTGTCCATGATTTTACAGAATCTCCCGTTGCAAGTCCACTTACGACAAATTTCTTTGTTGCCTGTTTGCGTTTCAGCTTCAAGGATGATGCATTAGTTTTGATCGTAGCTTTCAGCTGATTGCCAACATTTCTAGTTTCTTCTTTTCCGCAGACATTACAGATCCGTTTCTGTACTCCACCGGTAAAGACACTCTGTGTTGTTACGGTCTGCCAATCACCAAACTTGTGTCCAGTGGCAGGAATCGTCTCTGTCTTTGTTTCTTTGCAGTCTGCACAAGTGTATGTCTTAGAACCATCTTTTTCACAAGTAGCTTTCTCTTCACTGGTTACTTTCCAGTCATGATCGGATTTTTCTGTCGCAGAACCTTTTTTGATCAGCTCTCCACAGTCGGTGCAATAGATATCTCCACTGTAGCCTTCTTCCTTGCATGTAGCTTTCTTTTCATTGCGGACCTCTGTGTGCTGATGTCCTGTTGCTTTTAAGATTTCCTCTTTTGTTTCTCCGCAATTTTTACATGTATAGACTTTTAAGCCATCTTCGGTACAGGTAGCTTTTTTAGTTACCTTTCCTTCATCGAAGCTGTGTTCTTTCTTTGGAATTGCTTCTGTTTTGGTGTCACCGCAGATACTACATGTATAAGTTTTTATTCCTTCTTTCTTACAGGTAGCTTCTTCAGTTACTTTTCCATTATCCCAAGTATGTCCTTTTGCTTTGATCTCAGATCCTTTGCTGATCAACTGGCCACAGTCTTTGCAATAAGTATCTCCACTGTACCCATTTTCTTCACAAGTAGCTTCTTTTTTATCTCTGATTTCTGTGTGCTGATGACCAGTCGCAGGAATCGTTTCGATCCATGTTTTATCACATCCTTCATCGGTGCAATGATGTGTTTTCTCTCCCTTTTCTGTACAAGTAGGTTCTTTTGTGACCGTTCCTTGATCCCAGTGATGATATGCCATAGGAATACTCTCTGTCTTTGTTTCGCCACATGTCTTACATGTATAAGTCTTAACACCTTCTTCGGTTTCTGTTGCTTCTTTCGTAATAACACCATTATCCCATGTATGACCGAGTTTATTGATCACAGTTCCGGATTCCAGTTTCGTTCCGCAGTCCTTACAATAAGTATCTCCGGTGTACCCATCTTCAGTACAAGTAGCTTTCTTTGCGTTTTTTACTTCTTTGTGCTGATGTCCTGTTGCTGGAATGACTTCCGTTTTTGTCGTATTGCAGACAGTACAGGTATAAGTCTTTTCTCCATCTTCCGTGCAAGTAGCTTCTTTTGTAACCTTTCCGTTATCCCAGGAATGTTCTCCTAATGGATTACTTAATGTCACATCTTTTGTCTCTCCACAAACGCTGCACTTATAATGTTGGATTTCTCCAATGGTACATGTAGCAGGTGTTGTTGAGACAAGTTCCCATGTATGATCGACCTTGTCAAGCACATCGACCTCTCGATCTCCGCAGTTCTTGCAGATTCTGTGTCTTGCTCCGTATTTTTTGCACGTTGGAGCCTGATCAAGAACCCATTCGCCGTAATCATGTTCTGTTTCAATAAGTTTTGGGATCACGGTTCCTGTTTCTAGCTTTTTACCACAATCTTTACAGTAAGTGTCTCCGGTGTACCCTTCTTCTTTGTAAGTTGCATCCTTTTGATTCCGTACTTCTGTGTGGATATGACCGGTCGCAGGTGTCTGTCGTCTTGATGTTGTAAGTCGACAGTTTTTACATACATAGTAGCTGATACCTTTTTCTGTGCAAGTAGGAGCTTTTACTACATGCTCTTCATAGTCATGTTTTGTTTTTGGGATCTCTTCGGTCTTAGTTCCACCACAGCGACTACATGTATAAGTCTTAACTCCTGTTTCGGAACAGGTAGCTTCTTTTGTAACCTTTCCGTTATCCCATGTATGACCAAGTGCGGGTTTGGTTTCTACTTGTTTTTTTCTTCCACAAAGACTATGAGTACACGTATAAGTTGTAATTTCAGGATTTTCACAAGATTGCTCTTGAGTGATTTTTGCATTACCCCATTCATGACCAAGGGCCGGTGCTGTTTCTACATAATTTTTATATAAACATCCCTTGTTTTTGCAAGAATATACTGTTGTTGCAGGGTTTTCACATGTAGCTCCATTGTGTCCACTTTCCCATAAATCATGATTTCCTTTGCATATGGAATGTTCTTTCAAGTAGTCATCCTGTGATATATTTTTATAGGTATCCTCTATTGTAGTATTATCTGGAGTATAAAGACTGAATAGATATTTTTGACCCGGCAGCAGTTCTTTCCCAGGTTCTCCATCCTCTTTAAAATAAGCATTTGTAGGATCTACATAGTAGTAAGTACCATCTATTTCAACCAGATTCCATGCATGTCGAATTCTATTACTGTTTGTTATGCCATCTTCAAACAAAGCATTTAAACCTACAGCATTTGCCATATAATAAAAAGTCCCTGCGTATCCATCGCAAACGGCCAATCCATCTAAGACAGCTCCTGTTAGGTCGTGCTGATATTTTGTTTCATTATCATCGTCATATCGCACATTTGAAACAATCCAGTTTGTAACTGCTTTAAATTTATCATAATCAGATTTTCCATCAAGATTCAATGATTTGATAACTTCATCTAATTTCTTTGTAGCTTCTTGATATCTATCCCGTCTATCTCCATATCCGCCACTTCCAGAATAGTATCCTTTATATTCACCATCTGAATATTTTATCCCATCTGAACGATTCTCTGCCAGCAGATTGCCTCCTCCAACAGTAAATGCGGACATTGTATGCCCTTCATTTGGCTTCCCTGTATCTTTATAAATTTCATTATGAATATCTTTATCACATTTTCCATTCTCAATATCTTCAATCGTATGATCCGATTTTATTTCAACTGGAATATCAAGATCATACCTTGCATATTTATTTTCAAGAAAGATTCTTTTTGCCATAGAAGCAATTTCTTTAACCATTTGATCATATGATGTGTATACACAGGTTTTATCCGTTACACACTCGATATTTCCATGCTGATCTTCCCTATAATAAAAACCATCTACGCTAGAATCAGCCAATTTAGTCCACGTTCTATCCGACTCTTCTGCATGAACATGAACTTCTGTGTTCGGCAACACACCAGTCGTTACCGTAGCCATAGATAACGCAACAGCCATCGCAGCTGCTGCCACTCGTTTTCCTTTTTTTACTTTACTCATAATCTACCTCCAATTTTACTTACCCTCTAGTTTTTTGCTGCTCAACATACCATTTGATCGTATCCAGACTAATAAAATCTTCTGTGCTAACAAAATAAGATCTAGTCCAAAGAGAACTCATTTTTGATAGTTCTTTAAATTCCTTTCTTAATATTTTTGATGTGTACTCTCTGATGCTCCCCATGATCCTTGTTATTGTTGTCTGTGGATATGCTCTTACATATAAATATACATGATCCACATCACATTTCATCTCAAGAATCTCGATCTGATCCTTTTCACACTGTTCCTTTGTCAATTCTTTCATTCGTTCTTCTACCCCAGGGATCAGAAATATCTTTCTTCGATACTTTGGGCAAAAAACGAAATGATACTTGATCAGTGATGTTGTTGTTTTTGTAACTTTATATTCTCTTTTCATACTCTTATTATAGCACAAGTATGTAGCTGTTTGCAAGCTATACAGCTACAATATATAAAAATGTTCAAAAAAAATTCTCCAATCCGAAATTGGACTGGAGGATAAAAGTGAACTACTCCGACTTAAAGAAGTTGGAGCTTCCTATTTCTACCACAACGGTTATTATCACACTCATCTGAGCAGTTTTCCCCTCGTGTCCATAGGCGTATCCTTCTGATGATCAGAAGAAAGTTTGGACTATCCCATTCCTACTGTTCTTTTTTATTTTTTAGGCTGCGGATCGTAAGATGCGTAACCCTTCGTTCTTGATATTGACCGCAGCATTCAGATCCCTGTCATGGATACTACCACACTTTGGACAAATCCATGTCCTAACGTTCAGTTTTTTCACTTCTTGATTTTGAAAACCGCAGCAGCTACATAACTGACTGGAGGGAAACCATCGATCAACCTTTTCAAGTTTTCCACCTTTGTTATGTAATTTATACTCTAACATCGTAAGGAACATCCCATATCCGTTATCCAGTGTAGCCTTTCCATTACCAAAACCTTTATTTGCCATTGACCGCATGTTCAGATCTTCTACTACAACATAATCATATTGCTTGGTGATCGCAGCTGATTTTTTGTGTAGAAAATCTTTTCTCTGATCCGCGGTATGTACATATAGTTTTGCAATCTTTTTTAACTGTTTCTGATAGTTCTTACTGTGAATATCTTTGTTCTTTAACTTTCGTTGTCGTTTTACCAGTCGCTTTTGTGCCTTCTGAAAGAACTTTGGCATATCTCCCAATCTGCCGTTACTGTCCATGTACAGTCCATCCGACTTGTAATCCAGTCCAAGAACTTTTTCATCAAAAACAGGTAATGGAGTGATCTCTTCTTCTTCTTTTTCGCAAAGGAGAGAGATATAATAGCTACCGTTACTTTTTTGTGATATGGTCGCAGATTTAATGATCCATTCCGGTCCGGGCAGCCGATGCACAATAGCATGAATCATACCAACCTTTGGAAGCTTGATCCCATGATCCATAATCTGTATCGTTCCTTTTTGATTATTTGTCGTATAAGATCTTCGGCTTCTTTTCTTTGATTTGAATTGTGGAAACCGAAAGTTTTTCGGATTTTCAAAAAAAGTTTTTGAATGCCCGATTTAACTGCATCTGTACATTCGCCAGTGCTAGACTGTCCACTTCTTTTAGAAATGGATATTCTTTTTTGTATTGAGCCGGTGTCGGATGTAATGTCTTTCCGGTCTCTTTGTAATGGTTATTTTTATCTGCTAACATAAGATTCCATACTTTTCGACAACAGCCAAAACTTTTAGCAAAGAATACTTTCTGTTCTTCTGTCGGATAAACCCGATATTTGAACCCAAGATGCATATATTTACTCCTTTCTTTGATATTCTTACTTTTCAGATTCATCCCCTACCTACAGAGGAAGGGGACTTTTCTTAACCATTGTTAAAAATTTTGCATTTTCTATTGAAGAGTCAAATACTAATTTGCCATTATCTGAAATATTTAATAATTCAATTTTTTCTATTGTTCCAAAACCATATTGAATTCCAAGTGCAGAAAAGCTATTGTTAAAAAATGGAGAAGCAAATTTGTCAATACCATCAAAATCAACAGATATATTCCTTTCTTCTTTTATAGCATGTTCCAACTTTGTTTTCAACTGTAATCCTTTTGTCCTTGATGCTGCATCTTTTGTAAATGATTTTAATTGTATCATCATGTTAAATCCTCCTTGCCATATGTATATATCAACTTATACAATCTGCCTTTTTCCACAATAATCTTTTTCAAGAATCTTGCGATCAGAATATAAATATTTCTCCATTTGGTTCTTCTCCTCTTTTTACAGAAACGATCCCACAGCCCAAAGACTGTGAGATCATTATTGGTTGTTATTTTTTCTTCTTCAGGATTTTCATACCCTTTTTCTTTTTCAGATAATAGAATCCTGCTGCTAAGATCAGTACGAATCCACCGATCAGTGGAAGGTAAGTCTTGATATTACTGAATCCACCAGTTGATGGCAGGTTCAGTGTGGAATCATTGCTCACCTCATAAGTTAAGTGATAGAAATAATAGTTATTTCCCTGATGGATTGCATTGCTCACATCGATATTTTGATCGTTCACTTCGCTTTGTGTCACTGTCATTGGGATCGTTACATTGATCGGTTCTTTTAACAGTGTCTTACCGCTCTGTGTCTTTGTCTCTGTGATCTTATACTTATCCGGCAGTAATCCATCAAACTTAATCTCTCCATTTTCGTTTGTTATGTCACTTGCGATCTTGTTTCCATCGGAATCTTCGATCGTAAATTCCACACCTTTTAATCGTTTTCCGGAGGAATCTTTCTTAACTAATTTTACGGATCCACGGATCATCTGGTTAACGAAAGTTGCATCTGCTGTCAGTTTCGCATTTCCCATAGTTCCTTCTGGTCCGATCTTAAATGTTACAGTGCCTTTGCTCTGGTCAACCGTTGCATTGGTGCTGTCAGATGTAAGTGTCAGGAGCTTAAAGTATTTTTCTCCACCACTCTCGCTACATGTATAAGTACCGTAGATCAGATCATCGAAGGTTGCAGAAAGTTTGATCCTTTCTCCCGGATGAGCTTTTAACTGTTTTGCCACTTCATCCTTGCTGAATTCAATCTCTTCCTTGTACGTATGTTTCTTTCCATAGGCATCGGTTCCTTTCAGTGTAAACGTAAATTTCGCACTTCCGATATCCATGTTTAAGTTAGATGGATCGATCTCTTTCGTGATCGTTACCTTTCCTCTTCCCGGTGTATGGGTATTGGTTGCGATCGTTGTATCAGGATCATCCTTATCGGTTGTATAAGTTGCCTTATATCCGATCTGACTCTCTCCTGTGACCACACCTTCTTGTACTTCCTGCCATGTATAAGTGATCGCTTTTCCATTCTCTTTCTTTGGAACGAGCTTGGATGTTGCTTTCCATCCATTCTTTTCAGACAAGGTTACTGTATCTGCGACTTTTCCGTTTCCGACAAGATTGAACTTGACAGAATCTGGGCGGATGCCATCGGAATCGTTGTTATCACTCCATTTCTTCTGAATGGATCTGGTCGTTGAATCTGGTCTATGAGTGTTTGTGATATCGGTTGTGATCGTTGTGATATCACTGGATTTATCTGTAGATTCCTTCACTTCATAAGCAATCTCATATCCAGTCTTGGCATTTCCATTAACAACAAAGGATGAATCTTCTTTGACTTCATATTCATACTTTTCGCCAAGATCATCCGTTTTAGGAAGATCATTAAACTCTGCAGACCAGTTATTAGCTGCACTTAATGTTTGATCTTTTTGCATATCTGTTCCATTACGATATAATTTGACATTTACTGAATCCGGGCGGATACCATCACTGTTATTGCTGTCATCCCAGTTTTTCTTAACAACAAGCTTTACACTTCCACCTTTATCATATTTGTTTGTATAGGATAACGTATAGGTATTTTTATCCCAATCGCCACCTTCTTTGCTGACTCTTGTGTAGTTTGCTGCATTACAAACCTCGCTAAACGTATAGTTTCCTTCTTCACCACGCTTGATATCTGTCTGCATTGCCCAGTTGTTATCTTTGTTCAGAACATAAGTCTTCACTTCATGTGTATTCTTATGTTCTGCCTTGATGGTCACTGATACAGGTCTTGTGTTCATGGAGTTGTTATCATCGATCCAGTACTTCTTCACCTGCACATAATCTGATGGAGTGTTGACAATTGTCTTGGAATCATGTTTGTAAGTTGTTTCATCGGTATTGGTATTTCCCTGGGATGCCACGTCATGGATAAAGTCCGCAGCCGTATTGTTTAATACTTCTCCGCTGAATGTCAGCTTTTCATCGGACTTATTATATCCAAGTGGTGCTTCGATCTCTTCAACTGTATACATTTCTTTGCCAACACCGTCTTTTGCATAAATACCAGTTGGCAGTCCAAAGAATTCCAGATAACCAAACTGATCATCTCCGGAAACAGTTGTTGCGATCGTATCACCTTTCTTAAAGATCGTCTTTCCATTGCGGTCCACGATCTCACAGGCTGCTTTTAATGCAAACTTCGCACCCGGTAACATATTTCCTTTGTTGTCTGTTTTGATAAACTGAATGCTGTATTTCTGAAGCTTATCAGTCAGGTTCAGGTCGATGTTTACATGTTTTGCCGTATCTAAGGATACATCACTCGTATCATCAGGATCGATGACTTTGACTGTTGTTTCAATCGTCTGGTATTTTGCATATTTACTGGATGACTTAAAGCTGATCTGAACTTTCTGTTTTCCAGACATATCTGCATAGGTTGGATTGAAGCTGACATCTGCGTCCGTCACATCTTCCAGTGTTTCCTCTCCATTATCATCATAGAGCATAGAGAAGTCAAAATCACTGGCTTTGTATTTATCTCCTAACATAAAGTCTGTTTTTGGAGAAGCTGTGATCTGTAATCCTTTTGCTGCCACGTAATCATCCGTGATCTGTAACTTCTGATCCTGTGTATAGGTTGTCTTTAGTTCAGAACATCCGTAAAACATTTTGGATACATCTTCCACATTAGATGTGTTGAAACTTGATAAGTCGAGTTCTTTTAATGCTCCGCATCCGGCAAACATCTCAGACATATCCACGGTCTGTGAAGTATCAATGTTTTTAAATTTGATCGTTGTCAGTGCTGTACAGTTTAAGAACATCTTACTTGATACAGCGTTCATGTAGATGACCTGTCCGGCTCTCTGTGTGGATACATAATAGTTGTTTCCATCTTTCCATAAAACAACACTTCCGTCCTTGTTCTGGGAAACGTCTTTTGTCTGGACTCCGTCTGCTGCCTTTTCCCATGTAAACGTGATCGTCTCTGCATTGGCAAATTCTTTGTTTAAAGTTTCGCCTTCTTCCAGAACATAGATCCCTGTTGATGGTTTCGCATCTTCACTTCCCATTGGATCTTCCACATCCGGCGTTGTATTGTTTTTATTCAGATTGTTCATAGCATCTGGTTTCGTATCCCATGTGATATTGACTTCATGCTCTTCTTTATCAATGGTATATCCGTTTGGACCGGAAAGTTCTTTGACATAATAGTGGCCCTGATAGAAATTAGTCGTCTGTTTTCCATCGCTGCCTGTTCTTGTGAAAATCACTGGTCCGTCTTTGCTTGTTGTCTTTTCATCGATCTTTGTTCCCGCTTTCCATACAACGGTTCCATCATCTTTTGTGATATCTTCTTTGGCAAACAAGCCGTAAACAGCTCCATTGATGTTATCATCTTCATATGTGAATCCTACATCTCCATCATGCCCTGTCAGATACTCTCCTTTCTTCTGTAAGGAGATCGAACCCATGACCGGTGTATCTGTCTCGTTTAAGGTTGCTTTTCCGTTTCCGGCATTGTCATATTTGATCTTGATACTGTCAGACTTTTCACTTAAGGTAAAGGTTCTTTGTTCTGTATCAAGATTGTAACCATCCGGTGCAGTTGTTTCTTTGATCGTATAAGTTCCATATGGCAGTCTGCAGGATGCTTTCCCGTCAGAGGTCGTTCCTGTTGTTAATGTTGCCACCTGATTCTTTTCACTGTCATAGACTTTGTAGACAGCTCCGTTTAACAGTTTTTTTGTTTCAGAGGATTGTTTGACAAGTTCTACTTCGATCGGTTTTTCATTATCATCGTAAGAATAGCTGACAGTCTTATTTTTGTTGTCTTTTGTTAAGACGATATCCTGATCTTCGATCCAGTCATGCTTATCCTGTTCTTTTGTGCAGCCATTTTCACCGGCTACCTGATGCAGGATATAAGCTCCCAGTGCTACTTTTTCGCTGGTCTTTGCTTTTCCGTCCTTTCCGATCGTCAGTGTTTCTACGACATGTCCATCCGCTTCTTTTAACTCAAACTTCGCTCCGACTTCTGGTACATATTCATCCGCTGCGACTCTCTTTTGCTTGTAGATTTCTACCCATCCGGAATCAGAGTATGGATCAGATGCCTCGATCTCATAAACATCCTGTCCTTTTTCCGTCTTTGGGTTATGATCTTTGGAATAGTAGATTCCCATCAGATCATATCCGTCAGCTCCCATGGTCTGAATAACGACAAATCCATTCTTCTTACTGTATTTGTCTAACATCAGGGCAGCTTTTCCCTCTTTGTTCGTTACGATCTCTCCAAGGATTGCTTTTTTGTCCAGGGAATTGATATAGTCGATTCTTTTTTGTGCATTTCCAAGATCCTGTTTTTCAATATCTTTGGTATAAGATGCATCCAGAACCGTAAAGGAAGCTCCAACTTCTGCCTTGCTTCGTTTATTCTTACTCATCTTCTTGATGATACGAAGTTTTGTGGAACCATAGTTCTTTAATACAACATTGTGATTGTATTTTCCTGTATCTCCATTCTCGATCTTGATATCTGCGGAATCCTCACTAAATTTATAGTTTGGAGTTCCTTCGATCTGATGAACATAATATGTTCCCGGATCCAGTTCTTTGGATTCTGCATATCCTTCCGTATTCGTTGTGATCGTATCGGCAACTTTTTTTGTTGCTTTGTTGATGATCTCAAACTTGGCTTTCACTTCTTCTTTTTCCTGATGGGTACCTGTCTCATCATCATCAATGACTAACTTCTTTATTACAGAGATACGGGCTTTCTTTGTTTTGTTCTCACATTCAAACGTATAAGTGATCGGAGTCCCATCACCGTTCATTTCCTCGATCGTCTTTGTCATATCCTGTGCCATCTCATAGCCTGTTTTTCCTTTTGTCTGATGAATGGTATAAGATCCGTATGGCAACAGTTTCGTTGTTGCCACACCCTCAGAATCCGTTGTGATCGTATCAACAACATCGTCGTTGATGTTCTTGATCTCAAAGACAGCATCCGGTTCTTTGACTTTTGTACTTCCTGTGACATAGTATTTCTTGATACTTAGTTTTCCCTGTGTTGGCTTTTCGTTTGCAGCAACTGTTTCATCTGTATTGTTCAGATAGACTTTGATCTTTCCGCCTGCTTCATTCTCTGCTGTTATGCGGAATCCTTTTGGTGGTACAAGTTCTTTTAGATAATATTTTCCAGGGTGAAGATCTCCGGAAACGCCATCTCCATTCTTATCGGTCGTGATTCTTCCAACTTCTGTACCGGCCGGATAAAGGACCGTTTTGTTATCAGAACCCTTGATATCTTCTTCTGCATAGATACCATAGATCGCACCTTCAAAAGAAGCTTCTACTCCGTAATCCTCGCTACACTGTTTATGTAAATGAATCTTGACTGGCTTCCATCCATTTGAGACATCCCCAAATTTCAGTGTGCTGCGTTTCCCATTTCCTTCCTGTAATGTATGCGTTGTGTCATTTAACAGATGTCCAAAAGGTGCGGTTCCTTCTTTGACTGTCCATACATGTTTCGTATTCATCTGAGATTCTATGGACGCTTTGACTTTTGCTTTTGCTTCGGCATTCGCTGCTTTCTTCGCAGCAGCTTTGGATTTATAACGCTTTAATACTTCTGTTTGTTCTTTTTGCTGTTTTTCAGACAGTTCATCCCAGTTTGTGACATATACCTTTTCTTCCTCCCTTGGAATGGTATAGGATGCACTGATCGCTCGACTATAAGTGACCTTTGCAACTCCATCATCTCCTGTTGTTGCTTTGTCCACATAGACCCCGTCACAGTAGAATAAGAAGGTTGCTCCGGATAATAAAGCTCCTGTGTCAGCATCTCTTTTCTTGACCTGGAGACTGATCTCTTTTGGCTTGGAATCACTATTAGATGCACCAATGGAAGCTGTTTTAGGCTTCGTATATGGAGTGTCATTTAATCGATACAGCATCTGATGGGAATCATGTTTTTTCCCTTTGACACATTTCTTTACTTTATAATAATAGATTGTTCCCTGCGGACCAGTATTTTTGATCGCATCGCAGAATTTTTTTGCGTCAGATGTGGAATATCCACCATCGATGTTTTTTCCTGCCTGATAGACGGTTGTCTGTTTGCTCTTTCCTTTTCCACATGCCCAGATATAAGCCTGTGTTAAGATAAAGCTTTTCTCACTCTTAGAACCCTGCTCGTAATGAGTCAGTGCTTGTGCAATGGATTTTTTGCTATATTTCACGGCATTAGCGGTCTTATACTCCACGGTATCTCCGTTGCACATGCTCTTTCCGGAATCAAGACAAAATGTCTGCTTTCCGCCGGCTTTGATCTTCCATAAGCCTTCACTGGACGCTCGTCCAAGTTCCCTGATCCCAAAACTGCCTCTTGCTTTACTCATGCTTACTGTTGCTGTTCCTTCTTTGGCACTGACGTTAGTGATCGGTGTTGGCATTCCTGCTAACCCGCCAAAGAGAGATGAAAACAATGTGAGCAAAGATAAGAAGAATGTTCCGATCTTTTTCAGATTTTTTTTCAACTTATTTTTCATGTATGGCTTCCTCCTGTTTCTTTTATCTAAAACCATGGATCTAAAACAAAACTTAATTATTGTTTGATCCATAACGGTCTGTAAAATATCCCGGATCATCTTCTTTGTCGATGTGTGCAGATTTGGAATCAATGTTTGCATTGCTGTATCCAGTTCCATTCTGTCCGGTAAGATTCACATCTCCTAAGAACATCTTGTCATCATGGATGATGTTCTTCGTCTCAAAACTTCCATCGCTCTTTTTCCAGATAGCGTACAAATGGCATGTTTCTCCCGGTTCACACAGATCTTTCACTGCCTGCCCATCGGTATATTTCACTTCTTCCGGTACTTCTTTATCACCATCTTCTTTTTGAGCCCATCCAATGAACGTATACCCTGGACGTTCAAATATATTTTTCGGTAAACTTACGGATTTATTATAAGTAAGATTTGCTGTGTAATCTGCAGCAGATGATCCGTTTCCGTGGAATTTTACTTCGAAATCACTTTTTGCCCATACAGCATAAAATACGGTATCTCCGTCTGTTTGATAGGTAAAAGACTGTCCTGCGGTATACTGAGGAGATGTTGCGTTTTCATTAGTGCTCCAACCCAAAAACTTGTAACCTTTCTTTTTATATCCACTTTCTGGAAGAGTAAAGTTACTATCATAGGTTGCTGTACTATCTGAAACATTTCCAGAATCGGCTCCATTATCATCAAAGGATACATTATACTGATTAGCTATCCACTGAGCAATTTCTGTGTAATTACCACCACATACAATCCAGTCAGTACTAGATTCCCATCCCGTTCCCTGATCAATCCATTTATCAAATGTGTAACCTCGTCTTGAAACAGTAGGGAAAGCAAAATTATCTCCATCTGTAAAATTCCAAGATACATCTGCGCCTGTTCCACCATTTCCATTATAATAAACACTGTATTGAGATTTGGCCATATGAAATGTTCGACTACAATTAAAATCTCTAACATTATTATCAGTATGTGTAGATAATCCAATAGAATATGCACTAATACGTAATGTTTGATAAACCGTATGTTCTGATTTCTCGTGTCCAGTAGAACCTTCTGTTGCTTTTACATAATAATCATTTGAGGTATCTTGTGATTGCCAACTTTCATACTCATGTGCAGGAATTGTATAACGAATTTTTACATCTAATGACGTGTATCTTCCATTATCATTTTTATATGTTGTAGCAGACCATGATGCAAGATGGAGGTCATAATCACCACCGCCTCCTTGATTTTCACTGAATGTAACATATCGAGCTTTATTATTAAATGTTCCCTGTGTTACTTTTTTCCCTAAACCACTACAATAAAATTTCACTTCTAGCCAACTGCTTTTATTACCTGGGCCATCTACATAAAATCTTCCATATCCGTTTGTATACGTTCTACTATAACCGGGATTTTCCTGATTATGAGCACTTGCATTTTGCATTTGATGCCATACCAAGACAGCAGCAAAAGATATCACAACTGCTAATGCGGCAACGATCTTTCCTTTTCCTTTTAAGGTCTTTTTTATCCTCTTCATGCTTTTCCTCCTTTCCTGATTGTTCCTTTCCAATTTTTTATTATTATGATCCAAAAAATAAGTAAGATCCCTAGTCCTATCATATGACACAGTTTTTCTCTTTGGATATCCCATTCGGAAGATTGAAAGTGTGTGTCTTTGATCGTGCTGTTCTTTTTCTCCATGATCTTTTGTCCGTGGTCTCTGATACAGTACACAACATACCTGTATTTTCCATGACTTCGATACGGGTGACAGGTAAGAAGTGTTACCATGTCTTTCCCTTTCTGAATCTTGATCTGATCAGAATCATCCGGCTGTATAATCTTGATCTCTTCGACCCGATAAGTAAGCTTCTCCCAAGGATTCTTTATAATCACGCGATCTCCGACTTTTAATCTCTCGATCTCACGAAAATACGGGATCCCTTCGTACCCACGATGTGCAGCGATAACACAGTTGCTGTTTTTTGTACCAAGCGGCAGGGATGTCTCTCCCATGATTGCAGCACCTTTCCTCATATTTTCTAAAGTTGCTCCAAGGTATAATGGAAGTTTTACATCCATCTTTTTTATCTTAATATATCCAAAGTTACTTTTGCTATCTTTCAACTCGATCGGTGATGTACGATAGC
>OLOM01001487.1_pt1 | contig 15683 bp, 8 predicted proteins | sample 1672531 | NCBI WGS metagenome assembly OLOM01 (sample SAMEA3136696, study PRJEB25190) | human gut metagenome | reverse complement strand
ATATTTTTCAAAATAGGATTATCAATAATTCCGCCGTTATTATCGGTAAAGTTACCGACTTTAATCATTCGGCTTATTATAACGCACGCCTCTGCTCTTGTGGTATAGCGTTCACTTCTGAAACTGTTATCTTCATAACCGTAAAGCAAATGCTTTGAATATGCCGCAAGTACATATTCTTTGTCTTTGTTATAAATATCGTAATAATCCGAAATGCGTGAAATCAACTCGTTTCGTTCATTTCCGCTAACTTCATCAGCACCTATAGCCCTAACGCATATCTTGGCAATCTCGCACCTTTTTATAGGACGATTATATTTGTCAAATTCATCTTTATAGATTAACTGTTTTTGCAATGCTTTTTCAATATAAGGTGCTGACCAGTTTTGAGGCTGAGGTGTAACCTCTATATCCATTGCGGCTATAACCATTTTTATAAATTCATCAACATTTACATTTCTGTCAGGTCGGAAAGCAAGATTATCGCCCTCTACAATCTTTTTATCTGTCAATTCATTTATAAATCTTAATGCCCAATGACCGCTTACATCTGTATAATCTGCAAACACAGATGTTGCCCCAAGCTGAATAAATATAATTGTTGCTAACATTATAGCAATCTTTTTCACAGCTAGTCCTCCCATATAAATTACTGTATTCCAAACGAACTCATTTCAAATTTCGGAAGCCCTTCAACAAGTAATGTTGCCGACGATGAAAGTTCCAAATTACCGTTATCATATGATACAAAACCTGGATCTGACGTTGAAACATAATTTCCCGACGCCGCTGTCAGCATTTGCGAACCTCTGAATCCTTCCTCATTTTGTGTACCGTTAAAGTTACTTAGCGGTATTGCTATGTTTATTATCATATTATTTTTAAATTCATTTGTTTTCGACATATTCGGATGTTCATAAAAATAATTATACAGTTCCGGAAATTGTTTACCGTAAACAGGCAAATAATTTTCCATTTGCTTTTTCAAATCAGCGACTTTTGCACCGTTAATTGTATTTGCAACCTCAACACCGGAACTGTTTATTATCGTATCGGGATATAAAGTACCGTCATCGGCAGTTTCAATTTCTTTGTATTGAAGTGTGTTGAAATATGCCTCATTGCAATCCACGAACAAATTATTGAAAATTCTGTTTCGTGTGCCTTCGGCAGTTATTGCTCCGATGCCGTTATTTCCGTTGCCGTTGCCGCCGTCACCGATATTATAAAACAAATTCTCATATATATTAAGTCCGCATCCACGATTATCTGTACGAATTGCTCTTACATTAATCTGGTGTCTTCCATTCATTGAACTTTTGCCTATATCGTGAAAATAATTATTATGAATTTTATTACCTCGTTCCCAAGGATAATTTGAATTGTTGCAATACAGAGCGTCCATATCGCTGAATTCCGTAACAAGATTATCAAATTCATTACCGTAAATATCGTTATTTACACCGTAAAATATCATTCCGGCATGCGGGCCGTTATGTATATGATTGTTTGCTGCGGTTGCACCCACACATCTGTATCCGAAGTCTATACCTGTCTTGTAGCTTCTTTCAAGTCTAGCAAAGTTATAAATATCGTTGTTTGACACAACAATGTTACTTGGTGAAAGCGTCTGATAATTTCCGCAACTTACAAATAAAATTCCGTCTTGTCCTACATCATGTATTTTACAATCACTGATTGTGATATCGGTTGAAGCATCAAAACGTATTCCGTTTTCGCCGAAACTGTTAATTTCACAATTAATGAATTTTATATTGCTGTTATTCTTACCCGTTATCGCCGAACCGCGTCCGCCTTTGAATATAAGATTTTCAAAAACTATATTCTTGCTGTTCTCTATTCTGAACATAGAGTTAGGAGCTTTTCCGCTTACATCCAATGTCGGTGTTGACATTGTGATTGTAAGTACGGAATCTTTTGGTGCATCCTTAGGTGGATAAAAATATAACATTCCGCTTTGTCTGTCAATGTAATATTCACCCGGTTCATCAAGTTCTTCCGGTACATTTTCAAATCTGTAATACGGCTCTGTATAGTATTTTTCCAAAGCACCTCTGCTTAAATAAACACGTTTTTCCTCCGAATCAAATCTGCTTACAGGGTAATAATCAAATTCATAATTAGGTCCTATTGTTCCCGATAACCAAGCTTGCTCAGGTTTGCTCCATTGTGACGGACGGTCGTAATTCACTTTAAAGCTACATCCATTTGCAATTCCCGACTTTGTTCTTTTTCCGTATTCGTTAGAATCTGTCGGTTTTATCAGCCCTGTATATTCACCGTTCGGCCACCCTGCAAGCTTTTGAACTTCACCGTTAAGGCTTAATTCTGCCTGAGCCTCTTTTTCATCGGAAATAAGGTGTCCTCTTAATGAAATTTCTCCAAAATCCTCAATTTGTGCATCTTTTAGATTATATTGCAAGACACTTCCTGCATTTGGTTTATCAATAATTGCATTTGTAAAATCCGAATCGGCAATACTCATAGCCGAAAGAGGAATATCAACACCTGCATTTATTGTAACCTTTTCATCTTGATATGCACTTATTTTAAGTAAAGAATCATCTTTTTGAGAATTTATAATCTTTATCGTGTTTGTTACACTGTAAGTACCTTCACGCAACAATATTTCAATTAATTTATCGGAATCTTCTCTCATCTCATTTGCAACGTCTATTGCTTTTTCCAACGTTCTGAGAGGTTCTTCCTCACTTCCGTCCCCACTGTCGTCACCGACAGTGGAAACGAAAATCTTTTGACCGTCCATTAATTGAAAGGGATTGATGCTGCTGCTCGAGGTACCATACTGTTTAAGTTATCCCAAAGCATAACCTTTCCTGCGGCTGCACCTGCTGTTGTAAACTTATTAGGATATACTGATTGGTTTGCTTTTGTAATTTCGGTATCTTGTTTTACCGCAACGCTTACAAGCTTACCGTCACTGTCATATGCCGCAAAGATTACTGCATATTTACCGATTGGCGCATTTACTACCGCTTTACCGTTTTCATATCTTATACTGTAACCTGACGGATCTGGTGTCGGTTCTTCGGTTGGTGCCGTAGTCGGTGTTGCTGTCGGTTTTGTCGGATCGTCAGTCGGAGCCACTGTTGGCTTAACAGGATTTTGCGTTGGTGCCACTGTTGGCTTAACCGGATTTTCCGTTGGTGCTGTTGTTGGTGAAACAGTTGGCTTAATTGGGTTGTCTGTCGGTGTCGAATTAACTACCTTACCATTATACCACTTTGTATTACCAAGAGCAACAAAAGTATCTTCATCTGTAAATTCGATATTTCTTAACGGCTCTGATATTTTATCTTCTGCCGCAATCGAAATTTCTTCCCATTTTGTTTCAGCCGTTACGGCCACGTTATCTGTTTTATATAACTTACCGCTTTCGGTTCCTACTACTATATATTTGTCACTTGCCCCTACACCGACAATTTTTTCACCGCCAGCGACAGTAATTTTTGCAATATTTTTTGAATCGGTTACTGCATACAATTTTTCCGAACCGTCTACCATAAAATATTGGTCTGCCTTTTCTGAATATATTGCGTCATAAGGAGCATTTTCTGTCATTGTACCTGCATTGTTATTATTTAAAGTCCAAGTGTATTTTGGTGATGTCGCTTGGAAACTCAAATCATATGCTTTATACTTGTCACATATGAACATTGCAACATTACCTTCACTGTCTGCCGGTTTTGCAACCGCTACTTGTGCATAATATCCTGACGATTTAGGAATTACATATTTGTTATTTGCAAATTGTTTAGTCTTTAAATCAGCTGTTGCGTTAGCTGAATCTTGTCCGCCGAATGCAAGCTGATTACCCGATGTTGTCAGCATTGTATTTGTGGTCCAATGCAATGCCGTATTTTCTGTCCAAGTCACACCGTCTGTTGATGTGTATGTACTTGCCGCACCGTGAGCTACAAAAATATTATTTGCTTTCCAATATACTAACTGTTGTTGTGAAATTTTGTTACTTGAGATTGTTGCTTTTTCTGCTAACGGTTGATTTTCGCTTGCCTTCCAAGTTTTACCGCCGTCTTTTGAATAACAAAGCTGAGCAACTGCTCTGCCCTCATCCTTCGCCATTGCAACAAGATTATTTCCGTTAGACGCAATATCTACAAAACTGTAACCTTCCGGCAAAAGTTCCTTATTTGGTTCTTCCGTCGGTTCAATCGTCGGTGTTGCTGTCGGCACTGTTGTCGGTGTAACCTCCGGTTTATCCGTTGGGTTTACTGTCGGTGTTACCTCCGGTTTGTCTGTTGGATTTACTGTTGGTGTCACCTCCGGTTTGTCCGTCGGATTTACTGTCGGTGTTGCCGTTGGTTCTTCTGTCGGTGCCTCCGTAGGTTCAACTATGCTTTTTACAACTTCACCTGTATATGCTTTTGTTGTACCTAAAGCAACAAAGTTATTTTTATCTATAAATTTAATGTTTTTCAATGGCTCTGCTGTTCCGTCGTCATATGATGTCGGTATTTCGTCCCATGCTGTCTCTGTTGTCAATACAGTGTTATTTGTTTTATACAACTTGCCGTTTTCGGTTCCTACCAATATATAATCTTCATTTGTACCGACTCCGACTACTTTTTCACCGTCGGCTACAGTAATTTTTGAGATATTCTTTGAATCTTTTATTGCATATAATTTTTCTGAACCGTCTACGATAAGATATTGACCTGCCTCTTGTGAATATGTTGCATCATAAGGAGCATTTGTTGTTATAGAGCCTTGGTTATTGTTCTGCATTGTCCAAGTGTATTTTGGAGATGTAGTTTGAAAACTTAAATCATATGATTTATATTGATTACATACAAACATTGATATATTTCCATCTTCAGCAGCCGGTTTTGCGACTGCTACCATTGCAAAAAAACCTGATGAATTAGGAATTGTATATTTGTTATTTGCAAATTGCTTTGCTGTTAAATCAGCCGTTGCATTTGCGGAATCTTGTCCGCCGAATACAAGTTGATCTCCCGATACATCAATCATTGTATTTGTAGTCCAATGCAAATTCTTATTTTCAACCCACACAATACCGTCTTCCGAAGTATATGTGCTTGCCGCACCGTGAGCCACAAAAATATTATTTGCTTTCCAATATACTAATTGTTGTTGTGAATTTTTATTACTCGAAATCGTTGCCGCTGAATTCAGCGGTTGATTTTGACAAGGCTGCCATGTAACGCCGTTATCTGTTGAATAGAAAAGCCTGCCTAATGCTCTTGCTGTATTTTTCGTTAATGCTACAAGCGTTGTGCCGTTTGAAGTAATGTCAATAAATTCATATCCGTTCAAATTTGTAACTGTTGCTTCCGTCAAATTACTTTCGGCTTTCACATTTTCTGCCGCAATATTCATTACGTGCATACTGCTGAAAGCCAATGCCACTGACATTATAAGTGAAACTACTTTTTTCTTCATAATTAATACTCCCTTCTGATTTAACTTTATACCACCCGTTTAATTAAGTTCCTATTAGCCTTTTACCGCTCCGACTGTAAGACCTTTTGCAAAGTATTTCTGGAAGAATGGGAAAATGATAAGCATAGGACCTGCCGCAACCATACACATTGCAAAACGAATTGTTACTGACGGCAGATTTGATAAATCAAGATCCACTCCCGCTACAGGAGAACTTTCCGCCATATTCTTTACAAATTCTGCCTCACGCAATATTTTCTGCAATAAATATTGAAGTGAATACAAATTGCTTGATTTAATATAGATAAGTGCCGTGTTCCAGTCATTCCATCTTGAAAGAAGAGTCAACAATGATATTGTCGCTATTACCGGCTTTGAAAGCGGCATAACAATCTTAAAGAATGTCTGTAATTCACTCGCACCGTCAATCTTAGCCGATTCCATAAGTGCCTGCGGCAGTCCTTGGAAAAAGCTCCTTATAACTATAACATGAAACGCGTTTACAAGACAAGGTAATATATACACCCAAATTGTATCACCAAGATGTAGGTATCTTGTTATCCAAATATATGTCGGAACAAGTCCGCCCGAAAACAACATTGTAAAGAATATAAAGAATGTTGCTATCTTTTTATATTTGTAATTCGGTCTTGAAAGCGGATATGCAAGCATTGCCATTACCACTACTCCCAAAACTGTTGCAACTATCGAATAAATAATTGTCACCTTATATGAATCCAAAAGTTGCTGTGGATTTCTGAATACATATTTATATGCCTCTGTCGAAAATACTGACGGGATTAATTTATATCCCTCCGAGAGCAATGTCTGTTCATCCGAAAACGATGCTGAAACAATTAATACAAACGGAAGTATGAATACTAATGATCCCAGACAAAACATTATGTTGATAATTATGTTCGGAATTCTTTTGCTTTTTTTCATTTTCTTCACCCTCCTTTAGAATAACGAATTTTCCGGCGAAATCTTTTTAACAACTAAGTTCGTTGCTATTACCATAACCAAACCAACTGCCGATTGGAACAAACCAACCGCTGTAGTAATACCTATATCACTGCCGGTTCTCAATCCTCGATAAACGTATGTATCAATTATATCGGTTGTCGGATAAAGAAGTCCGACATCTCTCGGTATTGTATAGAACAAACCGAAGTCACCTTTTATTATGTGTCCTACGTCTAATATTGTAAGTGTTACCATAAGCGGTACAAGTGACGGAATTGTGATGTATAGAATTTGTTTAAATCTTCCCGCACCGTCAATCTGCGCCGCCTCAAAAAGTTGTTCGTCAATTCCCATAAGTGCCGCATAGTACATAATTGATTTTAATCCGACTGTTTTCCAAACATTGACTATCGGCAAAATGAATATCCAGTATTTCGGTTCCGAATACCATTGAAGTCCTTCACCGCCGAAGAAGCGGATTATCTTGTTTAAGATACCCATGCTCGGTTCAAGCAAAATGTATGTTATGTAACCTACAATTACCCATGAAAGGAAATGTGGCAGTATCATGCTTGTTTGATAGAATTTTAATGCTTTTCTGCTGCGTACTTCATAAAGAAGAATAGCAATCGTCACTGCCGCGATTAAACCAATAACTATAAACAGTATACCGTATCCTACCGTATTTCTTCCTATTCTCCAAGCATCCTGTGATTCAAAGAAGAATTTGAAGTTTTGAAATCCAACCCATTTACTTTTGAAAATTCCTAAGTTATTTCTGTAATCTTTAAATGCAATTATTATACCCAACATCGGTACGTATGCAAATACCAGTAACAGAACTATTCCCGGTATCATTAATGCGGAGAGTTCTGCATTATCACGGAAGTCTTTCCAACGAGTCTTTTTTCTTACTGTATTTGCGTTTTCTTTCGGTTTCGACTTTACCTTAATCATTTCATCACCCTCTATTTCTTTTTTATTTAATTATATTTTATCTGACGCCTGTTCACATTTCAAGTGCAAAAAGTTTACTTTGTGTTAATATTTTGACCTCTTAATTGTGCAATGTGAATATTATTAAATTTTATTTATATCTTTAATTAGCTATTTATACATACATTTTTATATTTTGTGCTTGAATAATTCAATTCTATATGTTACAATCATCTACGAAGAAATATGAAAGACAGAAAAGAGGATTTTTATGTTCAGTGTAATAGTTGTTGACGATGAAATGATGATTCGCACAAGTATATCCGCATTCATCAATAACTGTGACGTTGGTTTTGAGGTTGTCGGAACTTTCCGTGACGGCAGTGACGCGATTAAATATCTTGAAGAAAACAATGTTGATTTAGTTATCTCTGATATAAGAATGGTACAGGTTTCGGGTATTGACCTTGCTCAATATATTTACGAAAACAAGCCTTGGACGCAAGTTATTTTACTTAGCGGATATGCCGATTTTGAATATGCCAAAGCGGCGATTAAATACAACGTCAAAGAATACATAACAAAGCCGACTGATTTTGAAAATCTTAAAAATTCACTTATCAATATGAAGAATTTATTGACAGAGCAAAAAAACAACAATATTAATTCTTTCTTTGATAACATTATGCACCTGTATGCAGAGATTGTTTCGATAAATTTGGCTGATGCCAAAGAAACGCTTTGCGCTTTATTAGACGAAAATACGCACAAGAACGAAAGACTCGGTCAATATGCTTTCAATATATTTGAAATAATCATTGATAAGCTCTACGCTAATCTTAATATCAGAATATCAACCGAAAACGATGATTTTAATGACTTTCCCGATATTACAGATAATCAAAAGGTATATGATTTTTCAATAAAAATGCTTGAAAATATTATAAAACAACTTTCTGCAAAAAACAAAAAGACAGATAACATAGTTGTTGACAAACTTATTCAATTTATCAATGATAATTTTTCAAAGAATATCTCATTGCAAGATGCAGCCGAAAGCGTATTTTTTAATCCTGCATATTGCAGCAGATTTTTTAAAGAACAAACAGGTGAAAATTTCAGTAACTACCTGCTTAAAGTCCGTATGGAACACGCAGTTAAATTACTGAAAGAGAACAAGAAAATCAACGACATAAGCAAAGAATGCGGATACCAAAGTCCGGGATATTTCACACGAGTATTTAAAGATTACTATAATTGTACGCCAAGCGAATATTTACATAACTCATAATTAAATCGAAAGGAATATATTTGTTATGAACAAGATAAAAAACATATGGTTTAATATCAGATATTTTAAATTTAACAGTATATTTCTGCGTACATTTCTGTTTATAACAGCATTGACTGTTATACCGTTTATAGTGCTTAGCATTATGTTTTATTCAAATACTTTGAAAAATATTCGCGAAGAGATTACTTTGGAAAACTCTTATATATTTGATAATTCGGTGAATATTATCGACCGAACATTAATGGAAGTCGATACTTTAAGCAGTTCTCTTGCAAGTAATGAAAGTACACAGTTGTATACAATAAACAATGTCAGCACCGATTCATTTAAAACAATCTCACGACTTGCTAAAACCTTGCCTATTATCTATCGATACATTGATTCTATTTACATATATTCAGAGCCAACTGATACTGTAATTATGGACAATAACAGTATTCCGTTGTCCGATTTGAGCGATACCGATTGGATAAACGCTTATCACGCAGTTACAACACCTAAAGGCACGATAGTTCCAAGAAGTAAAAATAACGTATATCCGCAACTTATCACGATTATTAAGCCTATATATGTTGCCGACGAGAAAAAGGGCGCAATTATTATGAACATAAACGCACAAAGCATTTATAATTCAATGCTTTATCAGCAATATAAAGACGGCAGATTGTTTTTCCTTGTAAATGCCGATAATAAAATTATCATTTCAAGTGAATTATCATACTTTAATACTTACCCTGACAATATTGGTCTGAATACGCTTACGATAGAATCTAATCCGAAAAACAGTGTATACGAAATTAATGACAAAAATTATGTTGTGCTATCCGGTGACAGTTCAATATCGGATTATAAGTATATAAGTGCATATCCTCTTGAACTTTACGAACATAAGTTATCAACTATGAAATTGCAAATCATCGGTATTTTACTTTTGCTTATGATTATTATTTTCATACTTGCTTATGTTGCGTCTGTCAGAAGTTACAGTCCGCTTAATGAAATTATTTCATTCCTTGATAATTCACAGCCTCCTGCCGACAGTATTGAGGAAGAAGATAAAAACGAACTTATGTATATAATAAACAGCATACAGACGCATATCAACGACAAGACAAAAATGGCTGAAATTTTAGAAGAGCGTATGAAACTTCTTAGAAAATCACAATACGATATGCTCCAAACGCAGATTAATCCGCATTTTCTTTACAATACGCTTGAAACAATTAATTGGATGGCTTATAATATGTCCAATTCAGAACATCCGGTATCTAAATCACTGATTAATCTTGCAAGCTTTTTCAGAAATACACTCACTTCCGGTTATTTTGTTTCTATCGAAAACGAAATAAAATACACCAAAGAATACGTTAATATTCTTGCACTGCGTTACGGCGATTTGTTTGATATAGAATGGGATATTGACGAATCGATTTTATCATATACGATTATAAAAATCTGTTTGCAACCTATTATTGAAAATGCCGTTTATCACGGAATAAAGCAGAAAAATGATAAAGGCTTAATAAAAATCAAAGGCTTGTGTGACGACAACAATATTATCCTCATCGTCAGTGATGACGGTGTCGGAATTGAAAAAGACGCTCTTGATGAATTAAATAAAACTCTTTCCGAGACATCTTTTACAAACGAAAAATCGCATATAGGCCTTTCAAATGTAAATCAAAGAATTAAAATTATATTCGGTGACAGCTACGGAATACACGTTGAATCAACAGTCGGTGTCGGTACTGATGTGTACGTAACTATTCCTAAAAAAGAACAATAAAATCACAGGCAAGCCTATTTTACGGCTTGCCTGCTTTGTTGTGTCATTATTTTGATTTATTTAATATTGCGGCTTTAACTGTATTTTTCATAAGCATAGCGATAGTCATAGGACCTACACCGCCCGGAACAGGAGTTATTGCACCCGCAACCTTTTCGGCACTTTCAAATTCAACATCACCGCATAGTTTCTTATTTTCAAGTCTGTTTATACCAACATCAATTACAACAGCACCTTCCTTTATCATATCACCTTTAATAAAGTTAGGTATACCGACTGCCGCTACAAGAATATCTGCATTTTTTGTTTTTTCAGCAAGATTCTTTGTCTTTGAATGGCATATTGTAACTGTACCGTTTTGATGTAAAAGCAGCATTGCTTGCGGTTTGCCGACAATATTACTTCTGCCGACTATAACACATTCTTTACCGCTTACATCTATACCGCTTTCTTTTATAAGCTCCATTACACCGGCAGGTGTACAAGGTACAAAATCATAATTGCCTACCATAATTTTACCTACGTTTACAGGATGAAATGCGTCAACGTCTTTATTTGGCGCTATTGCGTTAATAATCGTCTTTTCATCAATATGTTTAGGAACAGGTAATTGTACCAAAATACCCGAAATACTGCTCTTATTATTAAGTTCATCTATAAGCTTTAATAGCTCTTCTTGGGTTGTTTCTGCCGGAAGTGCGTACTTCTCCGAATATATTCCGCATTCTTCACAAGCACGTTCTTTATTTCTTACATATACCTGACTTGCAGGGTCTTCACCTACGATGATTACGGCTAACCCCGGATTTATTCCCTCTTTTTTCAGATTTTCTACTTCTGTCTTGAGTTCTGCCTTTATTCTTGCCGAAACTTCCTTTCCCATTAATAGCTTTGCCATTGTCATTCCTCCTATTTTTCTTTTGATTATTAGATAGTATATCGCCCTTTGGCGGTCTGATAAGACATCTGTTCTGATAGCCTATTAAGTCTGTTCTTCCTATCTTAGTAAGTGCTTCGTAAACAAGTTTGTAATTTTCGGGATTTCTGTATTGCAACAATGCACGTTGTACCGATTTTTCATGCGGAGTTTTCGGCACATAAACTTTTTTCATTGTAAACGGGTCTATTCCTGTATAAAACATACAAGTTGAAATTGTTCCCGGTGTAGGATAAAAGTCTTGTACTTGTTGCGGATTTATATTGTGTTCATGCAAATATTCCGCCAAACGTACCGCGTCACGAATTGTACTACCGGGGTGACTTGACATAAGATACGGCACAAGATACTGTTTTTTGCCTATTTTCTCATTTATCTGATAAAACTTATCCGAGAACTTATTAAACACGCTGTTTTCAGGCTTACCCATATATTTCAAAACATTGTCACTGATATGTTCCGGTGCAACTTTAAGCTGACCGCTTACATGATATTTACACAATTCATAGAAAAACGTATCATCCTTGTCGTTTATAAGATAGTCAAAACGTATTCCCGAACGAATAAACACCTTTTTAACGCCCTTTATAGCACGAAGTTTTCTAAGCAAATTAAGGTACTTCTTATGTGAAATATCCATATTCTTGCAAGGTTCCGGAAATAAGCACTGCTTATTTTTACAAGCACCGAGTGTCAGTTGTTTTTTACAGGCAGGTCCTCTGAAATTAGCGGTCGGACCTCCGACATCGTGTATATAGCCCTTAAAATCAGGCATTTTTGTCATTTCTTCTGCTTCTTTTATAAGAGATTCATCACTTCTTGAAGTGACAATTCTGCCTTGATGAAAAGCCAAAGCACAGAAGTTACAACTTCCGAAACAACCTCTGTTTGCGGCAAGCGAAAATTTAACTTCCTGTATTGCGGGAATACCGCCGTCTTTTTCATACATCGGATGATAATTTTTCATATACGGAAGTGCATACACTTCGTCAAGCTCGTCCGTTTCAAGCGGCGGCATAGGCGGATTTTGTATAAGATATTTGTCACCGTGCTTTTGCACGAGTGTTTTTCCTATATACGGATTCTGCTCATAATACTGCAGTCTGCACGATACAGCATATTTACTTTTACTTTCTATACATTCTTCATAACTCGGAATAAGAACGGAATTTTGTTCATCGTATTCAGATGATATATAGCACGTTCCCGGTATATCCGTAATTTCGTTTACAGGCACACCGTCCCTAAGTTTATCGGCTATTCGCACAATTTGTTTCTCACCCATACCGTACATCAAAATACTTGCACGAGAGTCAAACAAAATCGAACGTCTAATCTTATCATCCCAATAATCATAATGAGCAAATCTTCTAAGACTTGCCTCAACTCCGCCGATAAGTATCGGCATATCAGAGCCGAAAGCCTCTTTAATTCTGTTACAATACACAAGTGTTGCTCTGTCGGGACGCATACCGCCCTTTCCGCCGGGTGCATACATATCGTCATGTCTGCGTTTTTTTGCGGCAGTATAGTGATTTACCATACTGTCAATATTTCCTGCCGATACAAGTACTCCGAGTTTAGGTCGTCCCATTCGTACAAAATCGTCTATTTTATGCCAATCAGGCAAGGCAACTATACCTACCTTATATCCGTGGCTTTCAAGCACGCGTGATATTATGGCATGTCCAAAACTCGGATGGTCTACATACGCATCTCCGACAATATATAAAAAGTCAAGTTGTTTCCAACCTCTTTTATCCATATCTTCCTTTGAAACTGGAAGAAAATCAACCTTCTTCATATTCTTCATTCTCCGGTCGTGATAAATCGGCATGGCTCACAAGCACATCTCTTGGTTTTGAGCCGTTTGCACCTGATATTATCCCTCTTGCCTCCATTTGATCTATGATACGTCCGGCTCTTGAATAACCCACGCCCAAACGGCGCTGTACCATAGATGTTGATATTTTGCCTAAACTCATAGCAAGTTCAATAGCCTCAGGAAGAAGTGCGTCACCGTCATCTTCAACATCAGGTGTAACACCGTTTTCGCCTGTTGCGTGACGTTCTATTTCTTCTTCCAAATCCTCACTGTAATGAGTTTCGCCTACATTTTCTTTTATAAATTCAAGTACCGACTCAATTTCAGGGTCTGAAACAAATGCACCCTGAACTCTTGTTGCGGCTCTTGCACCTGCGGGATGATACAACATATCACCCATACCAAGCAATTTTTCCGCACCGCCCTTATCAAGTATTGTACGGCTGTCTACTTGGCTCGATACCGCAAAAGCAATTCTTGACGGTATATTTGCTTTAATAAGACCTGTAATGACATCAACAGACGGTCTTTGTGTTGCGATAATCAAATGTATTCCTGCGGCACGGGCAAGTTGTGCCAAACGACAAACATAATCCTCAACTTCCTTTGCCGCAACCATCATCAAATCAGCCAACTCGTCTATTATAACAACAAGCTGCGGTATTTTCTCACCGCCTGTGCTTTCCATAAGTTTGTTGTAAGACTCAAGTTTTCTCACACCTGTATTTTTAAACAAATCATAGCGGCGCATCATTTCGCTTACCGCCCAATTAAGTGCACCTGCCGCCTTTTTAGGCTCTGTAACAACAGGCACAAGCAAATGCGGTATACCGTTGTAAACGCCAAGTTCAACAACTTTAGGGTCAATCATAATAAGCTTAACTTCCTCAGGTGACGACTTGTACAAAATACTCATAATAATACTGTTTACGCAAACACTTTTACCCGAACCTGTCTGACCTGCAATAAGAACGTGCGGCATTTTTGCAATATCGCCTATAACTACATTTCCGCCTATATCCTTACCCAAACCGACTGTCAATTTTGACTTTGCATTTTTGAATGCGTCCGATTCAAGCATTTCGCGTATTGAAACAGGAGTAACCTTGTTGTTAGGTATTTCAACACCGACAGCCGCCTTACCCGGAACAGGTGCAACAAGAACAGTTGACACAGCAAGGTTAAGTGCTATATCGTCTGCAAGTCCTACTATTTTAGAAAGTTTAACACCTGTGTCCGGTTGAATTTCATATCTTGTTACAGTCGGACCTTGTGTTACTTGCAACAGTTTTGCTTTCACGCCGAAATTGTCAAGAACGGAAATAAGTTTTTCCGCCGTTCTTCTCATTTCTTCACGTTTATCACCCGATGTTGCCTTAGGTTTGCTCAATAAATCCAAAGGCGGTATTACATATTTCGGAATAGGTCTTTCTATTGCCTTGTTAAATTCCTCGTTGTATCCCTCTTTTTCACTTTCGGACATATTCTTAGCCTTTTCGGGTTGTTCTTCCTTTTTCTCCCCGACTTCTTCTGTCGGTTCTTCAACTATATCATCCATTTTACCGAATGCCTCATCTATACCGTTTGAAAAAGGTTCTTCTGTCGGTTCTTCTTTTATAGGCTTTTCTTTTGGTTTTGATGATTTTTTAGCAGTCGGTTTAGTTACTGATTTTTTTGTGTTATTCTTTGTGTCATTTGCAAATGAATTTGCCGCATCAAGAGCACTTGTTTCTTCTTCGTAATATTCATCTTCATACACATCATCTGTATACTCATCTTCATATTCTTCTGCAAGCATTCTTTCTTCCATTCGTCTGTCATATTCTTCTTTTAATTCCGAATACTTATTTTTCGCACCAAACATAACATTTCTTGCCCATTTGAAAAATTCCGCAAAAAACGATACATTAGTTATAAAGCTTGCCAATACAATAAGTGTAATTGATAAAATTATGTAAGACGCAACTTTCTGCACCATTTGTTCCATAAATACAGAAACACACGCACCTAATAAACCTCCGCATATATACTGCTGACCTGCCGAAAAAGCATAGCTTATATCAGTATTAATCGACGAAAGATTTACAATCGCACTGACATTAATAAGTGTCAAAAATGACAGTATAACCTTACTCCAAAAACGCTTTATGTCCTTAGTTTTAATAAGGTATGCCGATACACCCGCACAAATTACAGGCACAAAATAACCGCATATGCCGAACAATCCGCGGAACAGATTTTTCACCGCATTATTTATTACTCCGCCATTGCCTGTATCAATGTACATAAAAACAGCTAATAACAATGTAATGAGCATTGATGAGATAATGTATGTAGGCATATAGTTTTTTGTCTGATTATTCTTTTTTACAGTAGCTTTTGCCGTAGTTTTAGAACTTTTTTTTGAACTGCCCTTTTTAGCAGTTGACTTCTTTGTTGCCATAAAACCTTGCCTTTCTTATGTAAATAATAA
>OLOM01001481.1_pt1 | contig 15713 bp, 16 predicted proteins | sample 1672531 | NCBI WGS metagenome assembly OLOM01 (sample SAMEA3136696, study PRJEB25190) | human gut metagenome | reverse complement strand
TCTAAATGATCAGGTAACCGAAGCATGGCTTGTTAACCTGCTGGCAGGATCGATCACCATGCTCTTTACCGCTTTCGCAATAAAGAGAGGGACACACCTCTCCGACAACAAGAACCTTGCATACGGCATTCCAGTAGGCTTAGCTCTTTGCTCAGTTACCTTGCAGTACTTGCCGGGTTTTCTTCCAACCAATTTATCGATGTATGTTCTTGCCTGCGTCGCGGGAGGCCTTGAGGGCTTGATGCTCATCTTGTGGGGCGAGTGCTTAACGCGAATGCACGCGCAGTTTTCCATGCCGCATATCGGCATGGTTTTCAGTGGCACGCTTTTCGTTTTGGTTTTAATTGGCCTTGCTTTGCCTACCGTCTTGGTTCCCATGTTCACTGCAGCTCTTGTGGTTGTTTCGGGAATGCTGCTCGTATACGAGGAAAAGCAAGAAACGCGCGATTTTCCCGTTTTGCTGCCAAAAAGCACCACGAAGCCAGCACTAAGCAATGCAATGGTAATCTGCATCATTGGTTTCTTGGTCGGTGCTGCCTGCTATTACTTGGCAGCAATCATCCCCTGGGAAAATCTCCCCTTGGAACAAAGCTCCTTTGTTGTAGGCGTAATAACTATGGGTGCCTGCTTCTTTGTCGCCTCAGCAGCGACAAACTACCTCAAACAGCAGTACGGTATCTTCAAGATGTTCCCGTGGTTCTTGGTACTCACCATTCTTGCTTTCTGCCTTTTTATAGCAGACGGAATGTTCAGCACCCCGGCATTCTTGATGAGCCTAGTTATTTCTTGTGTGCTTGAGATATCGCTGCTGGTATACTTCGGAATCCTAGTTAAACGAGGCTTCTTCCCGCCCACCATTTCATTTGCGCTCTCGATCGGCTGTGCGCGTATGGGAATAGCAGCAGGAAACGCACTAGCAGTTTTCTACGAAAGGACCGGGCTAGCTTCCAGCGATGTAGCGACCTATACCTGCCTAGGTTTTATTTGCCTTATTGCTTTAGCACAGGTGCCTATGAGCAAACGCGAATCAAACATTGTGAACCTGATCAGCGCACCAGCAAGCCCAGCACAGGTAGATGTGGTTTGTAATCAGATCATTGACGAATTTGCACTGTCGGAACGCGAAGGCGAAATCCTAAGGCTTATCGCTCGAGGAAACACCGCTTCGAACATTGCAAGCAAACTGGTGATATCACCCCATACCGTAAATACTCATATCAGGCATATATATGAAAAGGTGAACATTCACAAGCGAAGTGAGCTTATCGAGTATATCAATATGAGGAAGAGCGAACACTAAAGCCGTAAACTCCCCGCAGAACATATCCCACAATCAGGAAGGAGCCCCAAGAGGCTCCTTCTTTTTGCATCTGCGCTTTCCAAGCACGTTTCGATTTTGCGCGATGGTATTTCACATTGCCGTGAGCACCGTAGCCGCAGGCGTAGCCGTTGTACTTAGGCATTTTCGCTAACGTAGCCTGCTCTGAGGACATATGCCATACCGCACCTTTACCGGAAACATGCCTTGCGCGTTTGCTTGTCATCAGCCTCACCTCCTTCGTAAAGTCGAATCAAGGAGAATTATAGCCCTGATCCGTCCCTTTCGACCTAAGCGACGACTTGGCATCTCCGCTAAGAACTAAAGCCGACGCAAGCCAACAAATTTAGATCAAAGCCGCCACCAAACGAAAACGCGAGGGAATCTAAAGCAAGGTAATGCTGAACGTGCGCGTATCAGATTCGCCAGGCTGCAGGATGGTCATTCCTACCTTCTCCTCGAAAACGTCCCCTTCATCGCATGCGGTTGTATGACCGGTCCAAGGTTCAAGCGCAACAAAGGGAGCATCATTGACCGCTGACCAGACACCCAAATACTTAAAACCAGGAAAATCGATCTGGACCCCATGATTGCTCTTTGCGCCCAACAAGGTCAACCTCCGTTCAGGAACATCGGAGAATACCAAGGCGTCATGATCAAAGCAACGATGGTCAATTTGAACGAAGTCAGCACCCGCCGGGCACTCACGAAGCTCATCCCGACGCATAAGGCCATCCTCCCCGATTGTCGGCAACATACAGCTCCAAGGCTTCTCGAACTTCAGAACATAATCCTCAAACGATTCGTCTACCGCACCAGGAACAGGGACGTTGAAAGCTGGATGACCTCCGATGCAGAAAGGCATTGGGACAGAACCGTCATTCGCAACACAAAACGTCTGGGACAGCGTTCGTTCGCTAACCAGTGAATACGTAGTTTTCAATGTGAAGCGAAAGGGATATACCTCCAGCGTTTCTTTATTGCTAGCCAACTCGAATGTTACTGAAAACTCGTCCCTACTCTCAATACTATGCTCGTAGTTTCGAGCGATGCCATGGCGCCCCATAGTACAAGGTCCTTGAGCAGATTCGGCCCTGCCATTGCGAAGCGAGCCTACTATAGGAAACAAAATTGGTGCACGGCGCGACCAGAAAGCTGGGTTGCCTTGCCACAAATACTCGTTTTGATTCAGCTTCAGGCTGCACAGCTGCGCACCCATAGGATCGACTGTAGCGGTTAAATTCCCCATATTGAGCGATATCAATTCAGACATAAGCACCTCTTAAAATGACTCGCTCAATGATATCAATCAAGCAGCTCCCCTACTCCGCAAACAAGACAGGGAATTATTCAGATGGCTTAGTTTCGAGTTCCGTTCGCAAAGGATGCACTCCACCGCCGAAGATGAGGGAGCACGGCACCCATCAAGGAAACCGCTTCGTCATTTGTCATACCAGTGTTTTCCGCTAAGCGAGGCGCACAATCCTCTATCATTGCTTCCATAGATGTTTCATAGGTATATTTCCCCTGTTCAAAGCACCATTTGCAATAATGATCGGTTTTGGCGCCATCGCTATCGGTACCGTACTCATCAGGCGAAAGCATCATGCCACAGCTTTCGCAATAGTGCTCCGGCATGTCAAGCAAGTGGACGATAGGCTCTTCGAGAGTTATAGCGATAAGCTTCAGCATATCGATTCCAGGAACAACCTCGCCGCACTCCCATCGGGAAACCGCCTGGCGTGTCACATAGAGCTTTTGCGCAAGCTGTTCTTGAGTGAGTCCTTTGCGTTTTCTTGCTTTTGATATCGTTTCATTAAGCTTCATTGCTATCACCCTTTTCATCAATCCATCTGGCATTGCCCACTGTAATACCCCTGCATCTGGTGAAGCTAGCAACAAGTTGTTGCTAGACAAAACCGGACACAATAATTCAAATACCGACACCCCTTCCATAGGCGGCATAATGATTCAAAAAAATTATCCCACCGAGCAGGGATTCATAACCTATTGGATCAACGCTTCCAAAATCCCATCGAAACCATGGCTTGTTTTCCTCCCGGGCCTTACCGCCAATCACCACCTGTTCAATGACCAGCTAGAGCACTTTAAGGGAAAGGCCAGCCTACTTGTATGGGATCCGCCGTCACACGGGAAGTCCCGACCGTTTGATACCACCTGGACCATTGGGCAACTTGCAGAATGGCTCAACAACCTCCTGGAATCGGAGGGTATCAGCAATCCAGTATTAGTGGGCCAATCCATGGGAGGCTATATATCTCAGGCGTTCATGGAACGCTTCCCTAGAAAAACGCTAGCCTTCATTTCGATTGATTCCGCACCCCTCGGGCGCAGCCATTACCGTACATGGGAGCTCTGGGGCCTTAAACACACTTATTTAGTTTATGTATGCCTTCCCTGGCAACTAATTCTCTGGTCAGGCGCAAACGGGTGTGCCGAAACCGCCAAGGGAAAGCTGCTAATGAAAAGAATGATGCTCGATTATCGAAAAATGGAGTACTGCAAGCTCGTTAGCCATGGGTACAAGGAACTATCTCGGGAAATAGAGAAAAACAAAACCTATAGACTCGAATGCCCAACGCTGCTTATTTGCGGAGATAAAGACCGGGCAGGGTATACCGCTCGATACAACCTTCAGTGGGCGAAGGAAGAGTGCAACCCTGTCTGTTGGGTAGAAGGAGCTGGCCATAACGCAAATAGCGACAATCCAACTGAGGTGAATTTACTAATTGAGGCATTTCTTGAACAACAGCATCTGATCTAACGCAAGTTTCAACTGGGCAACAGCCAAATTGAATGATGCCATCCAGGAATGAAGCGCTTTGCAATTCAGCCACAGCCCCGAATAATAACCATCGTCAATCGCTCGATAAACCAACAAAGCGCAGGTGATAGTTTTGTTTTGCCTAGCAAGCGATGTGCTACCCTTACAGGGGAATACGCATCGTTATGGGGAGGACGCACTATGTCTTATCAGATTGTCACCGATTCTTCTTGCAACCTCACTGAGGCTCTTATCGATGAGCTCGAACTGGAAATCCTCCCCCTAACCTTCATGGTCGACGGTGTACAGCACCAAAGCTACCTCAAAGGAGAAACCACCGACCTGAAGCAGTTTTACACCATGATGCACGAGGGAAAAGTAATAACCACGTCACTACCGAATCTCTCAAACTCCGAAAAACTGCTCACCGATATTCTCAAATCAGGAAAAGACATTCTTTACCTGGGTTTTTCCAGTGGTCTATCTGGCACCTACAATTCCATCGAGACGTTGAGCCACGATCTGCGCACACGTTTTCCCGAGCGCACCATCGAATGCATTGACACCCTTGCGGCATCTATGGGAGAAGGCCTTCTCGTGTACTATGCTGCAAAAATGAAGCAAGGGGGCGCTTCTTTGACCGAAGTTGCCGCGTGGGTACGCGAAAATAAATTAAAGTTAGCTCACTGGTTTACCGTAGATGATTTGATGTTCCTTTATCGCGGCGGACGCGTGTCCCGAACAGCCGCTTTCGCTGGCAGCATGCTTAAAATCAAACCTGTAATGCATGTCGACAACGAAGGCCACCTTATCCCGCTCGAAAAAAAGCGTGGACGTAAAAAGAGCATCCAAGGCCTGGTCGAGCACATGGAAGCTACGGCAAACGCCCCTGTTGCCGATCAGGTAGTTGGCATTTCACACGGCGACTGCATTGAAGACGTGGAATACCTGCAGAGTCTCATAACCAAAAAATTTGGCGTAACAAAGTATCTGGTAAATTACGTCGACCCGGTGATTGGCGCTCACTCTGGACCTGGTACTCTTGCTCTATTCTTCTTGGCAAGCGAGCGCTAATCCAACTACCTCGAGCATCTTCAACGATCCCAATGCTACCCGCCTTGCACAGCGATTTGAACAGATCGAAGAAGCCCAACTCGCTATACCATTACAATCCAGTAGTCTCAAAGGGCCCACTGGTACACTGGTGCCATGATTCAAACCGAACCACATAGCCACCCACTGCGCCCCTGGAATGGAACAGCCATAATACTTATGGATCTTGATGCTTTCTTTGCGTCAGTCGAGCAGCTTGATCATCCAGAATGGAAAGGGAAACCCGTCATCGTCGGAGGGGATCCCACAAAGCGCGGTGTCGTGTCCACGGCATCCTATGAAGCACGTAAATTCGGCGTACACTCTGCCATGCCCTCATCCACCGCGGCTCGCCTATGCCCACAAGCTATCTGGGCGCCTGGCAATTTCCATCGATATCGCGAACTATCGCAGAAGGTAATGGGCATTCTGCAAGACGAATCACCTCACCTGATGCAGGTAAGCATCGATGAGGCCTTTCTCGACATCACACCAACGAAGACCAACCGCGAGCACCCAATAGCCATAGCAAAACGCATCCAACAACGCGTTGCCGAACTCGGCATTACGTGCTCGATCGGTCTTGGTGAATCTAAAGCGGTGGCAAAAATCGCCTCAAACCAGAACAAACCCCGCGGCCTTACCGTGGTGTATCCCGGTGATTCGGCAGCATTTTTAGCTCCCCTCCCCGTAGCCGAAATGAGCGGGATTGGACCTGTTGCTCAAAAAAAGCTGAACGCCTACCACTTGCGCACGCTGGGGGATGTAGCCAATGCGGATCCAATATTGTTAAAAGAAGTTTTTGGCAAGAACACGAAGCTGATGATGGATCGTTGCCGAGGAATAGACACCGCGGTAGCAAGCATTCGTGAGCCGGCAAAATCGGTTTCTAACGAAATCAGCTTTGCGGTTAGCCTTACCGATAGAAAAGAAATCCAAGCTCGTATCGCCACCATGGCACATAAGGTCGGTAGACGCTTGCGTCGTAAAGGAATAGAAGGCACCACCCTTCATTTGAAGATTCGAAGAGAAGATCTATCAGTACGCACCTGCCAACGGCATAAAGCCGACCTCGGAACAAACGATCTTGTGTGGCTCCCTGAGCTCTACAGCATGCTCAATGAGGTATGGGACGGATGGGAGCCTTTGCGCCTCATAGGCGTTGGGGTAAGCGGCTTTAACGACGATCCAGTGCAAGGGACCTTGTTTGATATTGCGCCAAGCAGCGAAAGAAACGAAATCAGCATCAATAGCCCACTCATCAGAAAAGCTGAAGCAAACAAGAAACTTCTTGAAGCAAACGACCTGATAGCTCAACGGTTTGGAGAAAATGCTGTTAGATTTGGCCACGAATTGCGAACTTACCAAGAAACCACGGGAAGCAGCGCCAAAAACCCAGAAGATTATAAAGACTAGTCATCCACGCACTTCAAAGTGCGGGTTGCAAGGAATTGCCGGCAAGTATAGGGTGATATTTCGAATATTGGCCTAAATACCATCGATTGTCTGGCACCCCACTCGGCCTTGGTTAGAGACCCTAGACACGCATGCAATGAGCAGCGTAACCTCGCCCTGATGGCAAAAGTGCCGCCCATAGGACGGCACTTCGATTAATTGAACTTGAAATTCCGTTTTTAGGCATATCCTGACGAAACTGACGAAACTGACGAAACTAAAGCCGCAGGTCAGACGCATATGGACGAAACAGACGAAACTGACGAAAGGAACGAAAGCGGACAATTCTTCCATGAATTCTTCCATGGAAGAATGGGCAAACAGCCATTTGTGACATGGGGCATTTGTATACGCGACAGAGTAATACCCCGCCCAAACAAAAAAAGAGGGGCACCCAGCGCAAAAAGCCAGGTGCCCCATTCTTATGCCCGATAAGCCGCATCGGGCGAATCTGTCACTAAAAACTTTTAGTGAGGTTTTAGTGACAAGCCGAATTGTTTTAAGTGATTCGACGCGGGTTCGGCGCGATTAGGCGCGAGCCAGGTAGTCCATGGACACCCAACCGCTTGGGATACGCGCCCAATTACCGCGAACCTCCATGACAGTGACGCGGGTTCCGCGCTTCAGGCAGCCGTTCGTGTAGGCGTGCTGCTTGGCGTTGGCGGTGAGGTTGCGGTAAGAGACCTTGCCGTATCTCTGTCCAGCGCCCGTACGGACGTTGAGCGCCGATGCGGTCACGCGGTACGTGCCGTTGCCCGTGCTCTTGATCGTGCCGCCGGACTTAGCAGCCGCCTTGGTTGCGTAGTCCATGCAGACCCAGCCAGAGGGCGTGCGGCCCCAGTTGCCCTTGGTTTCGAGCAGCGTGAAGCGCAGGCCGTGCGGGTAGGTGCGGACGATGCCGTAGTTGACGCTTGCACCAGAGCGGACGTGGAGCGCCGATGCTGTCACCGTGTAGGTAGAGCCGATGCTGTACTGCTTGGAGCCGTTATAGCTCGATGGTGCCTGGGTTTCGGTAGTCCCCTGCTCAACGGTTCCGCCAGTCTGGCCAGTCTTCATGTAGGCCGCAACCTCTGATTTGAACATATTCCACGACTTGCCGTAGCTCACGAAGTAGCTCAGCGGATCGGTATGGTCTGTGCCGCCCCAGCGCTGCCTTGCATCGTTGTGAGAGATCAGCCGATCAATTCCCCAACCTCGCTTGCTGAGGTAATCGCCGCACCATTTAACCGCCTCGTCCCATTGCTTGTTGAAATCGGCGCGGTTGGTGGCGTGACAAAGCTCGATGTTCACGCAACGGCTGTTGCCGTTTCCAACCGCCCATGCCTTGCGGTTATCCTCCATGCAGTGGTACACGGTGGATCCGTCCAAGTCCATCACGTACTGGACGGCGTAGGCATAGCCGCGGCTGTAAAGACGGTAATGGTTGTCGGCGCTAGCGCCTGGGTTTGCTGTCTCGTGCACTGTAAGATACTGGGCGATGTTGTAGCCGTGCCCCTGGTTGCAAATCGCCTCTTTCTGCTCATAAGCATGAGCCGTGCCAGGGAGCATCAGCGTAGCGGCGAGGATCAGCGCCAGTATGAGCGCCGCAAGCTCGGCAAACGCCTTCTTCTGGTGCTTATTCATGCGTGTGACCGTCCTTCCCCACGTTGAAGAGCTTGGACAGTCCGCAGCCGCCGATCTCGGGGTTGAGCGCCGTGGCGTTCTCGAAGATGGACATGACCTCGCTTAGGATGATGTACACGCAGGCGGGTACCACCAGCGGCACCGTGAAGCCGAGGTCGATGTGCTTGCTCCCAACCTCGATCAGCACGGCAAGCGCGATGATCAGGACGTAACCCGCCTTGTGCCAGATGCCCTCTCGCATCTTCGAGCTGGACAGCTGCCCCTGCTTCGCGCCCTTGGCGATGCCCGACACCACGTCCAACACGATGAATGCGATTGTGATCCACACCGCCCAAGCCTGACCATCACTTAGGATCTGCTCCATGCGCAGACCTCCTTTCTTTGATCGCTGTTTTGCTTGCCAATGGACATTCGCGACTTGCCCATCGACCATGGGTAAAAGAAAAATCCCAGGCGCACGCACGCTGGAAACAGCGCATTTGCGTCTGGGATTTAGAACCGAAATATGGAAGGAAATGCCGAAATGAACTTGAAGGAAATCGCCTACTGCCACTATTTGCCCGCCAAGCGCAAGCGCCGCCGCGCAAACACGTGCGAAGGCTATGCGTCTGCCCTGCGCCTGCACGTGATCCCGCGATTCGGAGCAATGGAGCTTAAAGACATCACCCACGAAGCCATCCAGGAATGGGTGGACGGGTTTGAGCTGCCAGGAGCCGCAGCCAAAGCCTTCAAAACGCTTAGGCAAGTAATTAGATGGTCGATTGCCAACCTCGGCATACGCATCTGGGATCCGACCATCGGTATCGAGCTGCCCCGCAAGCCGAAAGCAGAAAAGCACGTGCTCACCGCCGAAGAGGTGGCGACCACGCTCCGCGGCTTCTGGGGGCACAAGCTGGAGCCTGCCGTGATCCTCTCATCGGTGCTGGGTTTAAGACCGGGCGAAACCTACGGCATGCGTTGGTCTGACATCGACATGCGCAGCGGTGCCGTGCATGTGCGCAGGACGTTGCAGGAAGTGAGAGGCTTGCTGTTCGAGTATTTGCCCAAGACGGAGAAGTCGGAACGAACGGTTTACCTGCCGCGATTCGCTTTGGATCGGTTGCGCACCGTATGGCGCGAACAAGGAAGGCCGAAGGGGCGTGTAATCGGATCGTTCAAGCCATCGCAGGCGGCAAGGCGCATAAAGGCATGGTGCAGGCGGCAAGCGCTGCCGTACGTAAGCATGTACCAGCGCCGCCATACATGGGCGACCATCGCGGTTGAAGCTGGCGCAGGGATCGAAGCCGTGGCGATGATGTTGGGGCACGGCTCAATCAACACAACCGCGCAGTATTACCTTCAGCCGACGCGGAAGATCTGCGCGGGCGTTCAAGCGCTGGTTAGCGAGCGGATCGTCGGGGCGTGATATTCCGTATCCTCGATATGCACTAAGAGCTTCACGGTCTCTCAATCGAGCACGCCTTACGGTGGGACACTTGAGAAGGTTATCGACATATCGATGGAAGGATACAAACCCCTCGGTATTGTTGGCTTTACGAGCAATCATAATGGCAGCTTCCCCTTTACGGAATGCTGCTTTATCGACGATACCCACGCAAGGGTTGCCTTTATGAACCTCGTCCCAAACGGGAACGCTTGGGGCTACTCGGAAGCGACAATAACCGTCCTCTATATCAAGAAGTGATTCCGTATTCCGAGCGAAGGACTACGTAGTAGAGCAAGGCGTTAAAGGCGATTGGCAGTACGTCAAGTGGGCAAGCGGTCGCGCGGAGTGCATCTGCGCCATGGAGACTCCCATAACCAATACGGGCACCTTCTGGCTGCCAACGGTCAGCCTTCCATTCGCTTTCAAGAAGACAGCTAACTCTCGAGCACGCTTCAGCGTCGTCGTGACTGGAAGTGATTACTTTGCGCCAGTCTTTTATCTAGCATACCCGCTCTCAAAATCAACCGTGACGGAGATAGGATGCGGCGCCATATATGTGACGGGTAAAGGCACTACTACGGTCAATTATCTTGTTCGCGGCTACTGGAAATGATCACTCGTGCAAGACCGTAAGCGAAGCTCCGATGTACTGCTTGATGCTCCCGCGCAATGTGATACTGCTTGAATCGTAATTAGACAGCACGATTCGGTCGCTCGAATCGTTGCATACGTACGTCAGAAACACGGCTTTGATCTTCGCGAAATCGACGTTCCACGACACACTTACTTTCGTTGCTGTGTTCTCGCCGATGTAGATTCTCGGCAGCGTCATCTTTGAGGTTTTTAGTGCTTGGGATACGGAATCCCCGAGCTTCTTGGTCTGCTCGCTGATCGTCTTCAGGTCTGCAACCGAGGGGAGCAATGCTTCGCATGTTGGCGTAAGCCCGTCCAGCGTGATACGCGCAATCGGCACCACTGCCCTCAGCCCCGTGTAAAGGTCGCCCGGCTCGTATGTCGGGTCTGCCGCCGCAGCAGCCGTAGCGGCGGTTGCGCCTTGCAGCACCTTCTCTTCCAGCGATGTCACGCCCGTTGATGGGTCCACGGTGATCTCCAAGACCGCCAAATCCTTGCGGAACTGCGCCTGGCTGCCGTTTGCGATGGCGAACGAGGTCTGCGCTTCGTTGACCACCCATCTCCCATCGACCATCAAGCCGCCAGTGTCCACGGTAAGCGTGTTCGAGTCGGTCATCGTGCATGCAAGGTTGTTGAGGGCATCGAGGGCATAGCGCCCCTTGCCGAGCATGCCAGCCTGCATCAGCGCCTGCTGGTCGGCGGTGACGTGCGGCTTGCCCTGCTTCGCAGTCACTACATCGAATGCCATTCATACCCTCCCTACTCGCCCGATGCGGGCGACTGTTCCTTCTGGATTGCGGCCTTGATTGCCGCGGCGTAATCCTTGTCAGCCTGGTTTGCCATCGGAGGCTGTGGTCTCTGGTTTATGGGCGCGCCGGCCGCGCTTGAGACCGCATCGCGGTACTTCTCGGGAACTTCATCGAGCGGCATGCCGTTGCGCACCTTCACGGCATAAGCTTTGATTCTAATCAGGTCGATCTTGCTCCAATCCATCATTTGCCTCCTTCAATCAGGTCGCACAGCGCGAGCACCGTGTCGGCAAGCTCGTCCGTGCTGCTCTTCAACGTCTCCACCCGCTCATCGATTGTCGGCTGGGGTTCGGGCATCGATGCCTCGAACGCTCGCGCCTCCGCTTCCTCCTCGGGTGTCATGTCGCGGGTGACGGCGACCATGTTCGGGACTTCGACCTCCTGAAGCTCAGTTCTTGCTTCTGATAGCACGTTGCCCTCGTCGTCGTACGTCGCAGGGATGAGAACCTGGCGCGTTTCCGTCTTGGTGCCGCGCTGCACCAGTTCGTTTACCTTCATCATGACCACACTCCATATATCCAAATCTCGCAGCCAGCCTTGAACAGGGCGTTGCTCATCGCGAAAGACGATATATAGTCGAAGTTTGGTGCGGCATCGCTTCCTTTCGTAAGGGGTATGCCGGCAACACTTTCAGGAGTCGAGACAACTTGCCCTTGTAAAGACGTCGAGCCAACGTTCGTTACAGCCAGCGAATTGATTGTGCCGAAAACGGCGGAAGCGCTTATCGCTGCCAATCTATCGCCACTGCCTGGTGATGGTAGATAGCATATCGTTACGCCTCTGGTTCCTTGTGCGGAATGGGCACCGACGGAAACATTGGTTATGCCAGAGCCGTTCGCGTGGCGAACGACAACCCTCAGCTCCTTGAAACGGTAGGGTTCGCCTGATGGCGTGGTATTTCGCCTAAATACCATCGTCTCGTCATGGTCAAGCTCCCACGCTTCAATCAGCTCTAGGCTATTGCCAAGCCCCATGCGCTCCCTCGCCGCAGCCTGCTCCGCAGCCGTCCACGCCGCGCCCTTGCCGTCGCACATGGCGGCTTTTACGGCGTAGTCTAGATTTGACGGCACGATAGGCTGGAACCACCCTGCATGCGCATCAATCTGCGCATTAGTTGCTGCAATGTTGGAGAGGCTACCATTTGCGTTGATTTGTATACCGCCCAGCTCTGGTGCTCCTACTTTCACGACTCCATATGAACCATTGTTTACCGCAGCAGGAATATCCGCCACGGTATCCGCCGTGATGCTCTTTCCCGCTATGCGCACGTCCGTGGCTGCGGCATCGCTGCCAGGCTCGCCAGGGTCGCCTTTCGCGCCGGCTGGGCCTTGGTCACCTTTGGGGCCAGGTTCACCCTGAATACCCTGTGTTCCTCGCGCGGCCACACCCGTATCGACATATTGGTCTGTAGTAATGTCCCAGACCTCCCACGTATCGGATTTCCCGATGCGCGGCTGATGGGACGCTGCCTCGTTCGCTTCGATTGTGGCTCGCTTCGCGTCCGCCACGGCTTGCTCCATGTCGCGGAGGACAGGTGTGAATTCTGCAGCTTGCTCTGCATCGAGGTCGGCGCACTCGAGCACCTTTCCTCCGAAGCGGTCGGTAGTGTCCACGAGCGCCTCGCCATCGCGAATCTCGACGTACCCGCTGAATACTCCAACAGCCGAGTACAAGGCCGCTGGCAGCATGATTCGCGCGGCTCCCGCCTCCGCGACCTCCATCGGGCACGGGCCGACGAGCTTGCCCGCCGCCGTGGTCGCGACCAGGCTCGCGGTCTTGCCCGTCAAGTCGTATGGCTGGCCGTACGCACAGATCCTGACCGTGAGCAGCGCGTTGTTGCGCTCGCCTCGGCGTAGCGGGGCGATTTGCACCTCGCTCACGCGCTTGCGCGTGTCGAGCTTTATCGTCTGGTCCATCGGCTAGTCCTCTTTCGCCATGAATGCCATTACTGCTCCCCTCCGTTGATGAATGCCATCGTCTGCGCGCATTGCTCCATCTGCATCTTGCGATATTGCGCGTAGCAATCGGGGCAAAGGTCGAAATCGCGGGTGTCACCGTGCTCGCCGACAACGCTGATCCTCGCCCAGCCGAGCAGGTCTACCTTCTCGGCGTTTGCGTAGACTGGCGGCTCTTGGCATCCGCCTCGGTCGCATACCAATTCGGTGAATCCTTCAGTTCGCATTAGATTGCCCCTGTCTCGTACTGGACGGTCACGGTTCCACGCTCGTCCATCTTCACTATCTTCTTCGTCACCTTCGCGCTGGCGAATATGCCGGTCTTTGCATCGGTTCCGCCCACCGTGTCGCCCACATCGTAGAGGTCGAGCGAGGCATCCAGGGCGACGCTGACGGAGTGGGCATCAGCCCAGTACCCTTGCAGCTTCTTCGTGCCGTCCTCGATCAGCTTGTCCTTGTCGGCGCTGCTGTAGTTGTAATACTCGCTGTTGTCGAGCACCCCTTTAAGCGTCTGCTTCGTGGTGCTTACCGCTCCCTTGTCGTCCATGTAAAGCTCGACGTTGACGCGCTCGCCGTCCTGGCCCTCGCCGCGCCCCACAAGGTGGTTCACGGGCAGGTAGTCCATGTCGATAGCCACGTCCACCTGGTCAGCGTCGAAGGCCTCGTCCTTGCTCCAGTCCTTGGCCTGCACGGCAGAAAGCACGGGCTTGGTGCCGTCGTGCACGATACGTAGCTTGCCTCCGACCTTCGAGAGCATCGCGACGATACCGTTCAAAGCATCCTGGTACTTGTCGAAAGTGTGCGACTTGATGTTCAGCGTGCTCTTCGCGGCGTTTACCTTGAAGCAAGCGGTTAGACCGGTGCGCGATACCAGGCTTCTAAGCACGTCGTTGGCGTTGCCGCTGACGGTGAGCGAGCCGACCCTGCCATCTGGCACCAGCACCTTCGATGCGAGCAGCCCGAACCACGTGCGCCCATGCCACGTCAAGCCGTCATCGCTGGCTATGCCCGTGAGCATGCCGCCGTATGCGGTGCCCTCGCAGTACACGTACATTCCGCGATCGATCCTCGGCGCGGAGTCGGGCATCGTTATCTCCATGTCGTTCTCGGGGTCCTTGCCCACGCCGAACGCCATGTCAACATCAGTGGGGGCGATGGGCATTATGTCCACGCCCTTCGCACTTTGCAGCATCAAGTCCATGGCAGCGCCACCGCCCTCTCGATCAGGTCGAGCGAGAAGCCCCAGCCCTGGTCCCACGTCACGTCATGGGTACCGTGCTTTATCCGCTCGTAGATGTAGGAGCCACTTCCCTCAGCGCCGCGGACGCGCTTCGCGAAAACGTCTTGGCTGTTGCCGTAGCGGTCGGACAGCACCACCGAATCGCCCTTCATGCTGCGCTTCTTCGTGGAGTCGATCACCAGCAGGCCGCCAGCGGGTACCGTCACGTCAACGCCGTAGCGGTTGCCGCCGATGTAGATCGACGGCTTCGCGGCGTATCCGTAGATCGTCAGCCTGAAATCGCATGGCGCGATCGATACCACCTCCAGCTTGGAGCCGCGGGCGGTGCTGCCGTAGTCGTGCGGGAAGTTGTGCTCGTAATCGATTCCGCCCATGTCGGACGATGTGCCCGATGCAGGCATGAACTCGAATCGCGTTTCCCTGCGCCAAATCGGGTCGGGCGCGAAGATGCTCACCGTCAGAAGGCGGTTGGCGTTGGTGTAGGACGGCGCATCGGCGGTGAGGATGTAGCAGTCAAGCTTCCACCCATCGACCTCCCACGTGCCAGGTGTGCCAGCGTCCAAGTCAAGCGCCAAAAGCTCCATCATCAGGTTTGCCTTAGCCTTGTCGGCGCGGCGCGTGAAGCTAAGCTCGCCAGACATCTTGCGCTCATCGCGCGAGGGCAGCGCGCCCGAATGGGCGTAATCCCATCCGAGCGCAGCAACCGATGCGAGCGCTATGCCTTCGCGCCCCGACACATCGAAGACCGTCCCATTGGCGGTCGTGTATGTTGACTGTCTCATACAGAAGCACGTACCTTTCGCTTGAAGTCGCGGTCGGTCATCGTGGGTGTGTAGTTCTCGATGATGTAAGGCAGGTTCTGGTCGAGCCATTGCAGCACCGCCAGGAAGCCATCGCTGCCGCCGTCAACATCAATGCCAGCGCCGATGCCGCCGAGAACCTTCGGCGAGAGCGGAAGAACCGCCTCGTCGTAGCGGCGGTTGTCGCCCACGCCGATTAGGTGCGGCGAGTTGGCACCGAAAAGACCGCCCTTTGCGTACCATGAGACGCTCACAGAAGGCACGGACCCAGATTGCGGGTCGAACTTTCCGTTCATGTGGAAGTGCGGCAGCGCACCGACGTTGATACGGGGGATCGTGAGCCGCATCCCGTTCACGCTCGACTGGATGCTGCTCACGCACGTCCTGATGGCTGACATCGCCTGATTTCCCGCGTTTCTGGCGCTGTTCACGAAGCTGTTGAAGGAGTTGCCGCACGTGGACATAGCGGACTGGCAGGAGGAGGCGAGGTTGCGCATCCCTGACGAAGCGCTGTTGGCTGCGCTGGACACGCCGCTTGCCATCGAGCGAGCCTGCCCGTTGAGCGACCCCATGGCGG
>OLOM01001470.1_pt1 | contig 15768 bp, 6 predicted proteins | sample 1672531 | NCBI WGS metagenome assembly OLOM01 (sample SAMEA3136696, study PRJEB25190) | human gut metagenome | reverse complement strand
TGCGAAGCAGACTGAGGGGTTCTACCTATTATCCCCGAAACTTTAGGGCACCGGGTCTCCCGGTGCCCTTTCTCCCGAAAGGAGTGTTGACTTTATGAACGCTGAACGTTTGACGCAGAAATCCGCCGAGGCTATCCGCTCGGCCCAACAGATCGCCCAGGAATACGGCAACCCCCAGATCGAGCAGGTCCATCTGCTCTGGGCGCTGCTCCAGGACAGCGAGGGCCTCATCCCTCAGCTGCTCTCCGGCATGGGCGTCACCGTCCCCTCGCTGGAGGCCGCCGTGAAGAACCTGCTGGAGCGCCAGCCGCGGGTCTCCTCTTCCGGCCACGAGGCCGGGAAGATCTATATCTCCGCGGAAACTGAAAAGGCCCTGAACCGGGCCGAGAAGATCGCCGGGGAGATGAAAGACGAGTACACCTCCGTGGAACACCTGTTCCTGGGCCTGCTGGAGACGGCCGGCCGGGAGCTGGGCAGCATCTTCTCGGAGTACCGCATCACCAAGGAGCGGGCCTTGCAGGCCCTGACCTCCGTCCGGGGCAACCAGCGGGTCACCTCGGATAACCCCGAAGAGACCTACGGGGCCTTGAAGAAGTACGGCTCTGACCTGGTGGAACGGGCCCGGCAGAACAAGCTGGACCCCGTGATCGGCCGGGACGACGAGATCCGAAACGTCATCCGGATCCTGTCCCGGAAGTCCAAGAATAACCCCGTCCTCATCGGTGAGCCTGGCGTCGGCAAGACCGCCATCGCCGAGGGCTTGGCCCAGCGGATCGTCAAGGGCGACGTGCCCAATTCCTTGAAGGACAAGACGATCTTTGCCCTGGACATGGGCTCCCTCGTTGCCGGGGCCAAGTACCGCGGCGAATTTGAGGAACGGCTGAAGGCCGTCCTGAACGAGGTGAAGAAGTCCGAGGGCAAGATCATCCTCTTCATCGACGAGCTGCACACCATCGTGGGTGCCGGCAAGACGGAGGGCGCCATGGACGCCGGCAACCTGCTCAAGCCCATGCTGGCCCGCGGCGAGCTGCACTGCATCGGCGCCACCACCCTGAACGAGTACCGCCAGTACATCGAGAAGGACGCCGCCCTGGAGCGTCGGTTCCAGCCCGTCATGGTCAACGAGCCGACGGTGGAGGACACCATCGCCATCCTTCGTGGTTTGAAAGAGCGCTATGAAGTCTTCCACGGCGTGAAGATCACGGACAGCGCCATCATCGCCGCTGCCACTCTGTCCAACCGGTACATCACCGACCGGTTCCTGCCCGACAAGGCCATTGACCTGGTGGACGAGGCCTGCGCCCTGATCCGCACGGAGATCGACTCCATGCCCACCGAGCTGGACGTCATCCAGCGGAAGATCATCCAGCATGAGATCGAGGAAGCCGCCCTGAAAAAGGAGAGCGACCACCTCTCCCAGGAGCACCTGGCCGAGATCCAGAAGGAACTGTCGGACATGCGCGAGGAGTTCAAGGCCAAGAAGGCCCAGTGGGACAACGAGAAGGAGGCCATCGGTAAGGTCCAGCAGCTCCGCGCCGATTTGGAAGCTGCCAACGCCGAGCTGGAAAAGGCCCAGCGCGAGTACGACCTGAACAAGGCCGCCGAGCTGCAATACGGCAAGATCCCCGCCCTGAAAAAATCCCTGGAGGAAGAGGAGCAGATCGCCAACGAGGGCAAGGCCCGCTCCCTGCTGCGGGATAAGGTCACCGACCAGGAGATCGCCCGCATCATCGAGCGCTGGACCGGCATCCCCGTGGCCCGCCTGATGGAGGGCGAGCGGGAGAAGCTGCTCCACCTGGAGGACATCCTGCACAAGCGGGTCGTCGGCCAGGACGAGGCCGTGCGCCTGGTCTCCGAGGCCATCCTGCGCAGCCGCGCTGGGATCGCCGACCCGGATAAGCCCATCGGTTCCTTCCTCTTCTTAGGCCCCACGGGCGTGGGCAAGACGGAGCTGGCCAAGACCCTGGCCGAGGCCCTGTTCGACTCTGAGAAGAATCTGGTCCGCATCGACATGTCGGAGTACATGGAGAAATTCTCCGTCTCCCGGCTCATCGGTGCCCCTCCCGGATATGTGGGCTATGAAGAGGGCGGTCAGCTGACTGAGGCCGTCCGCCGCAAGCCCTACTCCGTGGTCCTGTTCGACGAGGTGGAGAAGGCCCACCCGGATGTGTTCAACATCCTCCTGCAAGTGCTGGACGATGGCCGCATCACCGACAGCCAGGGCCGGACCATCGACTTTAAGAACACCATCCTCATCCTGACCTCCAACCTGGGCTCTCAGTACCTGCTGGACGGCATCGATGCCAACGGCGAAATTTCCCAGGAAGCCAAGGACCAGGTGGACCAGCTGCTCAAGCGGTCCTTCCGCCCGGAGTTCCTGAACCGTCTGGACGAGATCGTCTACTATAAGCCCCTGACCAAGGAGAACATCACCTCCATCGTGGACCTGCTCATCGGCAGCCTGAACAAGCGCCTGGCCGACAAGCAGCTGACCGTGGAGCTGACCCCTGCCGCCAAGACCTACGTCATCGACAACGGCTATGACCCGCTGTACGGTGCCCGTCCGCTGCGCCGCTTCTTACAGCACACGGTCGAGACCCTGGTGGGCCGCAAGATGATCGCCGACGAAGTGCTCCCCGGCACCACCCTGGTGGTGGACTGCGAGAACGACCAGCTGGTCGTGCGGTGAGCTTCTTCCCCGGCAGATCCTAAACAACAAACGAATCCCCCTTGCCGCGGCATGGTTCCATTGCCTGGGCAAGGGGGATCTTTTTTTACAAAACGACCCCGGAAGTGTGAAAAAACTCTTCCGGGGTCTTGCGTTTATGACAATTTTAAGGAAAAACTTTCCATCAATCGAAGCCCAGGCCCAGGTAGGCGTCTTGGGTGCTGCAATACTTGGCGTGCAGGTCTTGGTCGTACCATTTGATCATGCCGAAGGCCTGGGTGTAGCTGCCGGACAGGCCGTCCCAGAAAGCCGGGGTGCGGATGTGGTAGCGGGAGGCCTCCATCTCCTTGGCGATGGTCTCCACGGCCTTGCCCATCTGGGCGTGGGGGATGAGCAGCTCTTTGGTCAGCAGGCGGCGCTTCTGGACATACTCAATGGCTGCGCAGCCGACCACGCCGTCCACCTCGATCTTGTACAGGTCGCCGTAGGCCATGTGGCTGCCGATCTGCTGGAAGGTGATCATGTTGTCGCTGTAAGTCACGTGGAACGTGTCTTTGAGATAGCTCTCGCGAATCTCGTTGTACTCGCGGGGGGCGACGGGCGTCATGACACCGCCGCCGGTGTCACCGGTGAGGGAAGAGGCGAGGAACTCGACCTTCCGGGTGGCGAAGCACTCGTCCATCCCCACCGTCTCGAAAAAGCGGTGCAGGGAGGGGGAGGCGGGGACCAGGATCATGGCCTTGTCGCCCCGCTTCTGGAGGTATTCGTCGGCATACTTGAGCAGCTGGCGGGCGTGGCCCTTGCCCTGCATATAGGGGTTGGTGGCCAGCGCATAGACGTAGCCCACGGGGATGTCGGTGCCATCCGGCAGGTGAACGGTGCCGGGCAGCATGGCGGCCATGGAGTCCAGCTCCCCCACTTCATCTACCACCAGGACCTGCTCCACGGGGCAGAACTTCTGATAGAAGATGTCGACATAGGTGCTGGGATCGCCAAAGCATTTGCGCCAAAGGTCCTTCAGCTGGGGCAGTTCTTCGGGAACTGCGGGGCGAATGGTGATCATGGGGATTCCTCCTTCTCCGTATTCACTGGGCCGCCGGGATCAGCTGACAGGACGGTCCGTTATCCTTCCGTCTTGGGACGGGAGGTCAAGTCGCAGCGGATCTCCACTGCGCTAAAATTAACTTCCAGGTAATCGGGATAATAGGATTCCTTGGCCTTGCGCAGGCCGGGCAGGCCCATATCATCCTCCCGGTCCAGGTAGCGGACCTGGGGATACTTCTCCCGGATGTACCGGGCAAAGGAGCGGTTCACCGCCGGATAGGCCCCTTGAATGTCCCCTCTGGCCCGCTCGAAGTGCACGTCGAAGACGTTCTCCGTGAGCTGGGCGCCCAGGGTGAAGCCCAGGATCTTATCCTGCCAGCGCAGGACGATGCCGTCTAAGCCCAGGGCCTCTCGGTTTTCCAGGGCCAGGACCAGGGCGCGGTGCTCGTCGTCCAGGGTGGACAGGCCGCCTTCGGCGGCTTCGCGGGTCAGGGCCTCCTGGTGCCAGGCGGCGTCCATGGCCAGGCAGGGGGCGATGTCGGCCTGGGTCATGGGGGTCCAGTCCCAGCCGGGATAGGCCTCGTCCAGGCGGTGGATATGGTTGCGCTTGGCGTGGAGCTTCTTGCCGGGCAGGTCAGCCAGGCGGTCGATGTCGTAGAGATAATCGAAGCCGTCCCTCGCCTCCTCAAAGGCGAAGCGGTCGGGGTAATTGGCTTCCAGCCAATTCTTGTGGTACTGGGTGAGGGCGATCAGGCGCAGGGGCTGGCCCTCCTCCCTGGCGTCCTGGGTGATGGCATCCAGGGCGGGCTTGGGGTCCCCTTCGCCCACGGGCCAGAGATACGAGTGGCCCAGGGAGCTGGTCAGGCGGGTGAGCAGCCGGTCGCCCTCGCGGGCGTACCGGAAGTCGTAGGCGTGCTGCCAGCAGAAGAGGACGGGGAAGCTGTAATTGCACAGGGCCAGTCCCTCCGCGTTGAGCAGGGGCTTGACCCAGGCAGCATCGGTTGCTTTGGGGAATTGAAATGGTGTCATAGGCGCGTTATTTAATATAGTCAGGTCAAAGGGTGATGGTCTTTACATCGTAGCGGTTGTTGCGGATGATGCCGTCCAGGCGCACGTCATCGGTCACGGAGGAGATGAGGTTATAGGCCTTCCCCTGGTGCTTGGCGCGGCCGGTCCGGCCGATGCGGTGGACGTAGTATTCCCCTTCTTCGGGAATATCGTAATTGATGACGCCGTCCACATCGTCGATGTCCAGGCCGCGGGCGGCCACGTCTGTCGCCACCAGCACCCGCAGGCTGCCGGCGCGGAAGTCGGACAAGACCTTTTCCCGGACCTTCTGGCCCAGGTCGCCGTGGATGCACTGGGCGGCGATGCCCTTCATCTGGAGCAGGCCCGTGATGCGGTCGGTCGTGTTCTTCGTGTTGCAGAAGACGATGACGCGCTCCAGATGCTCCTTTTCCAGGATGTGGGCCAGCAGGTCGACCTTGCCGCCCATGTCCACTTTGATGCGGAACTGGCTGATCTTGGGCTGGTTCTCCTGCACGGGGCGGACGACGATCTCCACCGGGTCCCGCTGGTAGACCCAGGAGATGTCCATGACCTCGCGGGAGATGGTCGCGGAGAACATGCCCAGGTTCTTCCGGTGGGGGATCTGCTTGAGAATATGGGTCACGTCTTTGATAAAGCCCATGTCCAGCATCCGGTCGGCCTCGTCCAGCACGACGGTCTCGACCTTTTGCAGGCGGACGGTGCGGCGCTTCATGTGGTCCATGAGCCGGCCGGGGGTGGCCACGACGATCTGGGGGCGTTTTTTCAGGACGTTGATCTGCCGGTCGATGGGCTGGCCGCCGTACAAACAAGCCACCCGGATGCCGGGCAGATAGGCGCACAGCTGGCGCAGCTCATCCTGGATCTGCATCGCCAGCTCCCGCGTGGGGGCCAGGACCAGGCCGGTCACGTCCGTCCCCTCCGGGTCGGTGTGCTCCACCATGGGGATGCCGAAGGCAAACGTCTTGCCGGAGCCGGTGGGGGCCTTGGCGATCACGTCCTTCCAGTCCTTAAAGCAGGGGATGGCCCCGGCCTGGACGGGGGTGGCCATGGTGAAGCCTTTTTGGTCCAGGGCCTTCAAAATGCCCTGGGAGAGATTCATTTCGCTGTATCGGAGGTCAAGCTCGACCTCAATGCCATTGATTTCCATAAAACTACGTTCCTTTGCCCACTGAGCAAAGGCCAGCGGGTCCTACTTAAAATACTTTATGATTAGATTTTATCATATCACAACCGGGGGTAGGTTGCAAGAGGGGAGTGGGGAGGCCGTCATAGAAATCATACGCTGATAATCTTATACTTAAATATGTCTCCCCTTCACTGGACGTTCAGTAAAGGGGAGACATACTACTTTAAGATTTCATTTTTTACGCCGTGTTGTTTTTATCTGTCTCCTTACCAGCTTTCTCATCCGCCAGCGCTACTACAGAAGTCACTATAGTAGGGAAGTGCACTCGAAAGCTCAAGGTTCAAGTTGGCTGCGCTAGAATAAATCCCTCCAGAAATTGTTTTAAACATTTCTTCAAGATCATCTTTCCCCGTTTTTGCGATAAAGCGAGAAATCAGAGCAGCTAAATCGCCTTTCTGTGTGCGCTTTTTGGCATAATCTTCGCCAACTAATCTACACTGGGCCAACTGAGACATATATGCGAGCTCATTTGGCATATAGGAAAAGAACAGCTCATTCTTTTCGATGTTGGAATCAATTATGTGAATACATCCGTTAGAAACAGCTTGCATGGTTCTGCAACTTACAATACATCTAGCGTTATTACTCAGTCCAGTAACACTGATTGCTAGCTTAGCAACGTCATATGCAGACTTTGCTACTTTTGTATATGGGCAGAGGTCCATAGCAATAGAAAGCGATGTAAGTGCAACAGTTTTAGCATTTTCCTGGGATAATTGGCTGTCATATATACTCCAAGATTCATCTTGAACAATTTTTACGATTGTATCTGCTGCAATTTTATCATATTTCTCAGATGCATGTTCTGTAATATAGTACAGTAGGTCTATATATGCAACATAGGCATCCCTATTTGCTTTCATTTTACCATATGTGTTACAGGTGTCCCAAATCTCCAGTCCCCCATCCACTAATTCAAGGGCGACGCTAACATAGGTACCGGTCGAATTAGAACCTTTTTCCTTCAAGAACTTCTTGTACCCATCTGAAATTGACCGAAAACCTGTATCAAGTTTCACATACTTAATACCATCATAACAGGTTTTAACTGTACTTACAGCGGTTGCAAGACCAGATGTTGCTGCGGCCCAACTAGAGGTTAAGTCTTGAATAAAGGATGCAGAATTGTACTTCTTAAATAAATCATCAAAGTCTTCGATCGAAGAACGCACAAGGTCCATATCAGAGAGTAATGTCTTCGTAGCAGCTACGTCTGAAACATTGCCCGTATTCATGGCATCCAAAATCTTCGTTCTCGATGACCTGATTTGAGCAGATGCTTTCTCAAGTTTAATCTTTTTGGCCCTTGCCTCGTCTATAAATGTTTTGGCATCCCCTGTATCGGAAATACCATCCAACATTCCCGACATATCGTCCGCAATTGTGCAGATATTCTTGGCTGTTTTTGCAATATTTGCAAGACTTTGTGCATATTTTAAGTATTCTTCGCGGACTTTCAGCTTAGCAATTTGTTCCTGATTCTTATCAATAGTTTCTTTTGAAGCGTAGTCATAAAAATAACTAATCAGTTGTTCTTTTGCTTCCTTTTCTTTTTTCCAATCAAAGAAAGCATTGATATTCGAGAGAATACCTCGGTCGTTGGCTACGCTAATGTAAACATACCTATCGTCGTCCTCTAAACTCTTAAGGGATGAATAAGCACCCGACGTAAATTTCATAGGCGGGAGTCCAAGCTTTTTCTCTACAGCATCCGAGTAGCCATCTCCATCAGAGTCAGCAATCAGTGGATGAGAATACATTTTGATATATACAGTCTTTCCCACCACACAAACTTGAATCTCTTCGCCATTCTTTAATCCATCGCCATCCCAGTCGTCGCAGTCTTTACCGTACATCTCAATTACATCGACCAAATCATAGCATCCAGTAGACAGCAGCAAATCACCATCATTTAGCAGTTCAGTGTAGTAGTCAGAGATGCCATCATTATTGGTATCGGTTGTGTAGTCCACAGTTTCAAACGACACATCTTTGTAAATACCAGAAAGTGCATCGGCTGTAGAGGCAAAATAATACTTGCCACCGGTCCCATCGGCAATGGCTTTGAGAGTGCTTTCTTCAACCCCACTACCTAGTCCAACTGTATAAACTACGATACCATTCTTAGATGCATTAGATGTATATCCCGTGTTATATGACCCATCGCCATCTGTCAGGAAGATAATGTACTTATAGGCATCAGTTCTTGTATAGCTGCTATTTGTAAACAGGCTAATCGCTTTGTCCATGCCAGCCCCTAAATCCGTACCACCGCTACTGTTAATACGATTGATTGCATTTTTTAGGTTGGTATGGTCGCTTGTAAAGTCTTGATATACGCTAGCATCATGATCAAAATCAATTACTGCCGCTCGATCATTGCTTCCAAGTTTGTCAACGAATGCCTTTGCAGCTTCTTTTCGCAATCCGGAACGATCATTATCCCACATACTTCCAGAAGAATCAATGACGAAAACTACATCAATTCCAGTGTACTGAGAATCCCCTTGATTTTGGGGCGTTTTTATGTCTGTGGCCCACACTTTATCAACAGCAATTTTGTTTAATAGTACATAAGTTGAAAAATGTGGAACTTGTGCTTTGACTTCACCATCTGTCACAACTTGATTAGGCAGTTCTTCTAACAGGCCAGTTTCTTCGTTGAAATAGTAAATTCTGGGCTGGAAGTCTTCTCCAATCTGGCCAAGGTCTGTATTATAAGAGAATGTAATTTCCGCAGATTTAAATTCTCCGTCTGTAGAGAAATTATAGGCTGAGCCTAAATAGCCAGCGATATTCTCAGAGAGCAGAGGATTATCAAGCGGTGTAACTTCTTCGATCTGAAGGGTACCTGCACCTTCAGCGTCAGTGTTAACCTTAGCAGAGGCGGCTACGGTCGTGAATTCATCCACTGCTCCAGTGTCCATGGAAGTTGTAAACTGTGATTCTGCTACGAGAGGGTTAGTCCCTAACTCAATTTCTATGCCATCCTTCACGCCATCGGAATCTGTGTCTTCCTCTAAGGGCTTTGTATGGTATTTGTTTACTTCATCATAGTCGGAAAGGCCATCACTGTCAGAATCACTAGCAATTGGGTTAGTTCCAAGACGAACTTCTTCCCCGTTGGTCAAACCGTCGCCATCCGGGTCTTCCTTTACATCAAGAATACCATTCTTGTCTGTGTCGGGAGAAGTCGGATCATAGTTCAGCCAATCAAGTTCGATGTAGTCCGGTATTCCGTCATTATCAGTATCCGCTTTGGTGGGGTCTGTTCCAAACTCTTTTTCAAGTGCATCGCTTAAGCCATCTCCGTCCGAATCTTCGGTGTCACTGGTATCAAACCATTTTGCATAGACAGTCGTGTTATGGTTAATTGGAGTATTGAAATCATAAACATCAGAATATCCGTTGTTACAATACCAACCTATAAACGTACAATTTTCTTTTTCAGGGTCACTAGGCTGAGTTGCGTGTTCTCCGCTACGAATCGTTTGAGATTCTACTTTGCTGCCACCATTGGCGTCAAATGTAACAGTGTAACTCGCAACGCTGCTAGAACTCCCACTACTACTTCTCTTATTCCACTGCGCATACAGTGTGATATCCTTCTCGATCGGCGTCTTGAAATCAAAGGCGCTGCCGCTGGTTTTCTCAGACCAACTGCTGAAGGTGTACCCGCTGCGGGTGGGGGCTTTGGGGGCGGTGATGGTGTCGCCTTTGGCTACTTTGAGGGTCGTGTAGGTGCCCTCGGAGCCATAGTTGAGCTGGAAGGTCACGGTGCACTGTGCGGCGATATTCTTGCAGAAACGGGTCAGGATCGCAGCGACTTGGGCACGGGTTGCGTTCCCGGCGGGGTAGAGGTTCCCGTCGTCGCTGCCGTTGATGATGCCTGCGGCATTGGCCCACTTCATGGCATCCACGGCGTAGCTGCTGACTTTGTCTGCGTCGGGGAATTTGCTCAGGTCCCCAGCGGCGGATACGTCATATTTTTTGTAGGTCGCGTAGCGATACAGGATCGCAGCCATCTGCTCGCGGGTGATGTTTTGGTCGGGACCAAAGGTGTCCGCGCTGAAACCGCTGACGATCCCATTCTCCGCTGCCCAGGTGATGGCCTTTTCATAGTATTTGCCAGAGGCCACATCCTGGAATGGGCAAGCCCCGGTGGGGGACGGCTCACCCTCTAAGCGGTAGAGGATGGTCACGATCATCCCGCGGGTCGTGGTCGCATCCGGGCTGAAGAGGTTCTCTCCGGTCCCCTTCATGAGTCCGTTCTCGGAGACATACTGCACATCTTCGTGATACCAGGCAGAGGTCTTCACGTCAGAAAATGCGCTGGTGTCGTTTGCTGCAAACGCAGAGGCCGGCAGCAGCCCCAGTACCATGACGATACTCAGAAACAGGGCCATGATTTTCTTGCTTCTTGACATAGTCATTCTCCTTCGACATAAATTTATAGCACACATCTCATAGTCTCTCTTCTATGTACTACAAATCCCAGTGTATCGATTTTTCTGTTGAAAACAACCTTTTTGTAAAAATGACTCACTTTAAAGCAAAATTAACTATGGTTCAAAATTTTTCGTGAAAATCAGATGGCCTTAGGAGGGAATGCGTCCGCAGCGCTCAGGCCATATCGCGCCACAGGAAGGTCACGATCTGGGCGCGGGTGCAGGTCTGTCCCGGTGAGAAGGTCGTGGTCCCGGTCCCGTTCGTGATGCCCGCTTCCACGGCCCAGGAAACAGCCTCGCTGTAATACTGCCCGGTGGGCACGTCGCGGAAGCCGCTGCGCTGGTCCGCCTCCGGCTCGCCGTCCCACCGCCAGAGGAAGGTCACCGTCTGGGCGCGGGTCACGGCAGCGTTGGGGCTGAAGGTCGTGGGGCTGGTGCCGCTGGTGATCCCCTCCCCGGCGGCCCAGAGAACTGCCTTGCGGTAATAGGCGTCCTTGGGGACGTCCCGGAAGGGTCCATAATCGGACTCCGGCTCCGGAGACCCGGCGGCACGCCAGAGGAAGGTGACCATCTGGGCGCGGGTACAGCCGTTGTTCGGGCTGAAGGTCGTGGGGGAGGTCCCGCTCGTGATGCCCTCCGCCACAGCCCACTCCACTGCGTCGTAGAAATAGGCGTCCGCGGGTACGTCCGTGAAGGCGGGCGAATCGACCCGGTCCGGATATTCGCTGTCGCTGTCAGGGACGTACTCCTTGCCGTTGGCATCCTCCGCGTAGAATTCGTCATAGGGGTCTTCCGGGACATAGACCGTGCAGGGGGAGCCATTGGTCGAGGGAAGGCTGTTGAAGTCCATGGTCCGGGCGGGGTCCAGCTCCATGTCATCATAGGCATAGATGGACATGGCCAGCTTCCCGGCATCCGCACCGGAGACAGTGAAGGTGTAGTCTGCCCCGGCGGGGAAGGTTGCAATGAGCCCAATGTCCGTCATCTCCACCGAGACCTCACCACTGGTGCAGACGCCGTTGCGGTAACTGCCGGCGGAGCTTCCAGCTGCCCGGGAAGAGGAATCCTTCCAGAATTCCACATTGATGTCACACGTTTTGAGTTGCTTGTCCGCAGACGGATAGAGTATCACGGATCTGGTACTGCGAACGGCGTTCAGAAAATCGTCTTCGCTCTGAAGATTATCTGCTTCCAGCCGCGCAAGGTAGTGTTCTGGATAGTGGGCGTTTCCAATGCCGTCTCTGTTATTGAACGCGCCTGCCGCCGTAGGAAAGTGTTCTACAACCGCAGTGCCAAGTAAGAGACGCATCGTCTCATCGGAAAACAAGTCTTTCAGAAAATTGGATGAAGGTACGCTGGTTTCTTTTGCCGCAAAGTCCATTACTTGCTGTTGTATCGTAAGATATAGGATGTCATCGAAAACAGAATACTGCACAGCAAGTTTGCTGTCACTGGGATACAGGGTGAACGCTTTATCGCAAAAGTGGTCGATGGCAGTACGCTGCGAAGCAGGAAAACCTTTGTTCGGTGCCTCTAACGCAGAGATTTTAGAATATGTGTTCCACATTTTGCTTGTGTTATCTGTCGGCAACAGCAAAGTCGTACCGTATCTCGTATATTTCCAGGCGCTGGGAGCCAGATGCGGCACTAAATCGACCGGACTGACAATGTTATAGATGTTGGGATCAATGGTCTCATCGACGGATGCAAGAGTTGCTCCGGCCGGAGTCGCAAAGGTATACACATAAATATCGCATACATTCGGCTTGATGCCGCCGAGCACTGCGTGGTTCAACTTTCTTCCGAGGAGATTTGCAACGGCAGCACCGCGGCTGTAACCGACTGCCCAAATTTTCAAGTCTCCTTTGATCTCATGATTGGCAACATAGCTACTCAAGCTATTCAGCACATCGCTTGCCGGTTTATCAAAACCGTAATGGTTCTCCCAAGGAGAATAGAACTCTTTCGCAACATGGAAGTTACTCTTCCACTCACCGCCGTAGCCGCCGCCGCGAATGGGCACAGCAATCAGGGTGTCTGTAGCGCCGTCCTCATTGGTGATATACTTCATAGCCATGGAGTATGCCACCTTATCCGAGGTATCGGTAAGCGGAACATCATAATTTACGAACTGGCAGGAGTCAGTTTCAAACCCAAGACTTTTGTAAAGTGCGCTGATGTTTTCGGCTCGTCTTAAATCGTTTTTACTTAGCTGCTCGTACCAGAGTTCATTCTGGGATGTGCTGAACGCGGACATTTCCAGACAGAGTGATGCTTTGGCCAATTTGGCGTTATAGCCGTAACCGTCATCCTGCGAATAGAAATACTGGTCGTCATAATCAAACTTCCATGACCGCGTATCTCCGCAGTTGCCCTCAAAGTGGAATTCCACTGTGCCCCGGGTGAAGTCGGTCTTCAGCAGGGCGTCCGGGTCCGGCAGGACGGAGAGGTCCCAGTCCTTCAGGATGTTGGCCCGGGTGTCCAGAGTGTAGGTCCCGGCCTTGGTGTTGGGGGTACCCCCGAGGATGCTCTGATCGTTGAAGAAGTAGTCCACCTTCATGTCGTTGGCCACCCGGTTGCAGATGCTGCCGGTCCCGGCCAGCGAGGTGCCGCCGGAGCTAAGGGTGAAGTACTCATAGGGGTCCTGGCGGGCGGTCCGGGTGTGTACCACCAGCCGCTGCAGGGCGCAGGCGGAGTCCTGGGCCGTGCAGGCGCTGATGCCGTTGAAGTGGACAGGCTGCTTGTTGGTGCTGAGACCGTTCGGGATGCCGATGCTTCCCAGTACCAGGCAGTGGTCCACCAGGGAGTTATTGTTACCGGAGCCGATGCCGCTGATGGAGATGGTGCCGGAGCCTTCCGGGCCGAAGCCGGGGTCCAGATAGATATTGAGCTTTGCGATGCAATTGCGGATGGTGCCGCCGGAGGAGATGCCGTTGATGCTGAGGGAACCGGCCAGCTCCCCGAAGGTCCGGTCCACCGTCATGGTGACGGTGCAGTTCTCGATGAGGCCCTCCGCAGCGCCGTTGACATTGCTGAGGGCAATGCCAGCCAGGCTTTTGCCCGCCCCAAAGGTGTCGGTATCCTTGTCGGTGTTGCTGAGGGTGACATTCAGATTCCGGATGGTACCCATGTTGTACTCAAAGAGCGGCCCGCGCAGGTTATAGATGGTGTGGCCGTTGCCGTTCAGTACGCCGCCGGAAAACAGGCGGCCGCATACGGAGTTGGCGTTGTAGCCGTTGCCGTCGTACTTCACATCCTCCTGACTGGCGTCGATGTCGTTCATCAGGAGATAGTAGCCGTCATGGGTCTTGGTTTTCAGATCTGCCAGCGTGTAGATGGGGATATAGTCGTCGGGGATGTCGTTGGGGTCCGATTGGATGGGGGTATCCGTGGGCGGGGTCTCAGCGGGGATCTGGGAGAGATCCCAATCCTTCAGAATATTGGGACGGGTGTCCAGAGTATAGTTGCCGGACGCGGTCGTAGGTGTGCCGGAAAGCAGTATCTGGTTATTGAATGTATAATTTACGTTCATGTCAGAAGCTGCGCGGTTTCGCGTTCCGGTACCCTCGGAGCCGGAGCCGAGTGTAAAATGCTCATAAGGATCGTTGCGTGCACTCTTGGCGGTTATCGAAAGCGTGTCCAGAGCACAGGCGGAATCCTGTGTCGTACCGCCACTGATACCGGTAAAATAAGCGTCTGCATTGCTCGATTGAGGACTGGTGATCTTCACGCTGCCAAGCACCAGACAGTGATCGGTAAGGGAATTATTGTAGCCGGAGCCAATACCACAAACAGAAATGCCGCCATAGGCATTGGAATCTAATTTCAAGTCGATATTCAGTTTTGCAATACAGTTGCGGATAGTACCTCCCTGAGAGATACCGTCGATACTGAGCCAGTCACCCCCAACATTTCCGAAATCTCGCTTCACATTCATGGTGACGGTGCAGTTTTCAATAACACCTCCGACGCCGCGGTAGTCATTCCATGAGGCAATGCCTGAAAGAAGCGGATATCCCCCGGGAGCGAAAATATCAGAATTATCATCCGAATTGACGAGCGTAACATTCAGATCGTGGATGTTTCCCATGTTGTTCGCAAAAAGCGGGCCGCGAAGATTATAAATGGTGTGTCCGTTTCCGTTCAGCACACAGCCGGAGGCCAAACGGCCGATGGCAGAATTGGTGTTGAAGCCGTCCCCATCATAGGTCACGTTCTCCTTGCTCGCATCAATATCCTTCATCAGACGAATGATGCGAACCTGATCCTGGTTTGCGGCGGATTTGATATCCGCAAGCGAGTAGACATCGACAATCGCCGTGCCGGTTGCGGCAAAAGCGGCGGTGGGCAGCAGACTCAGCGCCAGGGCGACGGTCAGAAGCCCTGCCAAAATTCTCTTTCTCATCTCTTCATTCCTCCTTGTAATTGTTGGAGAGTATTTTTTCTAGTTTAGCATAAATTGGAGGAAAAGTCGAGCTATGTTACACTCCTATGTCACGCCTGTTTCCCATATTTCACCCCTTGAAAACTCTGACCTGTCGTGGTATAGTGTAATTTGTATTGTTATCTACAAATCCTGCCACGCAGAGACCCGGAGGAATCAACTTTGAGACAGACTGTGACCATCCCGCCGGCGGAGATCGACCGCCAGCTGGCCCTTTGCGACCAGATCCATACCCTGCTGGAGGACCGCCCCGGCCAGAAGCTGGCCTTTGTGGACACCTACGGCTGCCAGCAGAACGAAGCCGACTCCGAGCGTCTGCGGGGCTATCTGGCCCGGATGGGGTACGCCTTTTCTGACACGGAAGAGGGGGCCGACCTGGTCCTGCTGAACACCTGCGCCGTGCGGGAACACGCAGAGCAGCGGGTCTTTGGCAATGTCGGCGCCCTGTCCCACACGAAGCGGCGGCATCCGGGGCAGATCATCTGCGTCTGCGGGTGCATGGCCCGGCAGGAGCACGTGGTGGAGCGGCTGAAAAAGTCCTTTCCCTATGTGGACCTGGTCTTTGGCCCGCAGCTGCTGTGGCAGTTCCCCGAACTGCTGCTGAAAAAGATGACCGGGGGCAAGCGCGTCTTTGCCGCCGGGGATGAGATCGGCACCGTGGCCGAGGGCATCCCGACGGTGCGCCAGAACCGGCTCAAGGGCTGGGTGTCCATCATGTACGGGTGCAACAATTTCTGCACCTACTGCATCGTCCCCTACGTCCGGGGGCGGGAGCGGAGCCGCCAGCCGCAGGAGATCCTGGACGAAGTGAGGTCCCTGGTTGACGCCGGGTACAAAGACATCACGCTTCTGGGCCAGAACGTCAACTCCTACGGGAAAGACCTGGACCTGGGCGTGGATTTCGCGTGGCTGCTGGAGCAGGTCAACG
>OLOM01001466.1_pt1 | contig 15820 bp, 9 predicted proteins | sample 1672531 | NCBI WGS metagenome assembly OLOM01 (sample SAMEA3136696, study PRJEB25190) | human gut metagenome | reverse complement strand
GGAGCCTTCACCACAACATCCTTCAGCTTTGTTGCCTGCTCCGTCAGGAGTACATGATATACAGTAGTATCCTTCGACAAAGGAATGGTTTTCACAGCATATCCCATCATCGAGAAATGCAGCACGTTACGACCATCCGGAATAGCATTGAGCGACAGCAGGAAACTTCCATCTGCCTGCGTCTTGGTAAACTTCAGGATTCTATTGCCGGCTGCAGGTCGGATGGTAACCATCACCCCCTGCAACCCGTTGCCCGTATAGGCATCTTCCACCTTACCCGACAAGGTGACTTGCTGGGCATAGGTCAAAGTGCTCATACAGATAAACCACAGATATAAAAAAAGTTGCTTCATAAATTATCTTCTTGAGAACCCATTCCGTTCTCTCTTTACGTTGATACTTATTCTTTTTCTATCAGATCATATTTCAGAGCCTCATCCGAGCCACCCAGAGATATTCCCGTTGAAGCCTCGTTGATACTATTCCGATTTTTCAGATACTTATATTTTGATTGCAGGAAATCCTTTCTTGTCGTTTTCTGAAAGCGCTTGAATTCCTTGTCAAGTACCCCAAAAGTAATAGGTGTTGCACTAACCTGCTGCATTCCATTGATACAGAAATAGTATTGCTTTCCCCTATCATACACTTCCATAATCAAGCCAGGGAGTCCGCAGAATTTCCAGGGACCGTCACTTACAGGAACATCCAAGGCAAACCAGGCTGTCCATTGTCTTCCCCGGAAGCAGCAGGTAGCCTTTTGGCATTCATGACCGAGCACCATCTTCGTGCTGTCATTTTCCATATTCCACTCCTGTGAGTTTAAAGCATCCTCATAAAGGTAATATTGTCCCAGCAAGAAGTCGGTAACAGTTATCTTTCCTTGCGGATAATTCTTATAAATGGTAGCAGCCATTCTGCGATGGGGTATGGCATTGTGCAATTGCTTCCCTTTCAGTCCTTTCCCTATCGCTTCCGTCAAGAAGCTATCCCATAGTTTTATGGCTCCGAAGTCTATGAGTTCCGAAGTGGAAAACATAGAGATAAAAGGCAAAGAAAAAATAACACGGACAAATTGAATTTGTCCGGACAATTTGTCCGGCAGCTTATAAGTTACTAATATTTAACCATTTACAAATATCCGGACAAAAGAGCCGGACAAATTCAATTTGTCCGTGTTTCTAATTTAACTTAATTATTTTAACTTTTCTTCGTTCATACACAACGCTGATGCAACTTAGTACCGTTACCAGGCAAGAAGTAGAATAAGCCTTGTCTTAATCTTTCAAACACCCGATAGGAACAACATAAACACCATCTTTTCAAATATTTGATTACGTGTGCAAAGATACCACTTTTTTCGATATTTCCTCAGTTGGCCGGATTTCGTTTCCTCAGTTGGCCGGATTTCGTTTCCTCAGTTGGCTAAATTACATTTTTCTTGAAGTATAATTTCTATTAATAAGGTAAAGAAAAGACGGAAGAGTTCACAGATTGTTCAAACACCCGATGCATAGAAAGCTACTTTCGAAAACACTCTTCACTCTTCACATTCATAATGTAATCTTTTGTGTATGAGACATTTATGGCGGTGAAGAGTTGAGCTGACTCTTCACCTCTCTTCACCACTTTTCACCCTCATCATTTTTTTAAACGCATCATATAAGCAATGGTTCGGTCATCTATTATGACCAGCCCCAATCATCTATTATGACCAGCTCCAGCCATCAACGATGGCCGAGCTTTGCAATAAGGTGAAGAGTGGTGAAGAGAGGTGAAGAGTGAAATCGAGAGTAGGGTTTTTCTCACGCAAACCGACTCCACCTGCAACCAGAAAGCTTCTGCCGAATCGTAGTAACAGTCCTATTGAAATTTATCTCCCGACGTATTATTTTTTGCCTGGCAATGGCACAATATTGCCCCAGTTAAGGGCAACTTTGTGCCATAGCCAGGCAAAAAGTGGAATAAGCCTTCTTTCGCATTTAAATAGGGCTCATTCGTTGATGCCCCATGCTTTACAGACAGAGAGAAAGAACTGGTTTTAAAAAAAAGAATCGCCAGGAAGCAATACCATTGCTTCGCTGACGATTCTGAGGGAGAGAGATTTATCTATGTGTAAATTATGTTTACTATTCTGCCTGAATACCGAAGTACTCGTTGAGTTCGGCGATGGCAGCGCCATCAGCATTCGGAAGATCCTTCACCAGCTTGCCTTTCTCCAGCAGCAGGATACGAGAGGAGATGTCGGCAACGAAGTTGAGGTTATGGCTGGAGATGATGACCGTGGTGCCCTGCTCCTTGCAGATGCGCTGAATCATGTGGGCGATAGTCATCTGAGAAGATGGGTCGAGATAGTTGAATGGCTCATCCAGGAGAAGAACCTTCGGATTGATGATCATCGCTCCAATGATGCCAATCTTCTGTCGGTTGCCCTGAGAGAAATCACGGAGATACTTCTTGGTTCCCATGATTTCATCGTGCATAAAGCCCTCAAACTGAGCCTGTCGCTCCTGCAGGGTTTCATCGTCGATATTATAGACATCAGCGATGAAATCGAAGTATTCCTCAGGGGTGAGGAAGTCGATGAGGAATCTGCCGTCGATGTAACTGCCGGTATATTCCTTCCAGGTTTCACTCTCGTTCACCTTTTGTCCATTGCTTTCCACGAAACCATCATCTGCCTGAATCAGGTCGAGAATCAGGCGGAGCAAGGTAGTCTTGCCCGCACCATTATTACCTACGAGTCCTATCAACTCGCCATTTGCAACACCCAGATTATCAATATCGAGTACGGTATTGCCATTATATATCTTTTTGAGATTCTGAATCTTAATCATATTACTTTGAACTTTATTGTTACTTTGAACTTTGAGCTTTGAACATTGAACTTTATGATTACTTTGAATTTTGAACTTTATGATTAGTAAAGCTATTGAATTCTTCACTCTTCGTTCTTCACTCTTCACTTAACTCATGAACTTCTCCATGCGCTTGTACTTGTTCTTCTCGAAGATGGCAGCAATCTTGGCGATGAACCATTTATGGATGGCGATGCTGATGACTGCCAGCGCTACGCAGGTGATAAACCATGCCGTCTCACCGAAGAAATGATAGACAGCACAGACGCCTGCCAGCGGGAAGAGGAAGGCGATAGCATAAAGATTAATCTTCAGATTCGCTCCCTGCATGCTGAACATGGAAGTCTGGAATATCTCCAGACGGGAAGAGAAGAGTGCCGTAGGCAGATTGAAGAGATTGATGAATACTGCCAGACAGAAACCGCTGATAAGCACCTGGATTCCGATTCCTGCCTGCAGGAAAAGGAACGGAAGGGTGAGCAACAAGGCGACAGCACTCACTACCATATAATAATAGAAGCAATTCTGCAGCATCTGCTTCACCTTTACCGGCTTAGTCATCAAACCATGGAAGAAGTTTGCCTCAATACCAAAGGTCCATTGCGACAACACCACCGATGGCAGCAGGATGGCACCTGCCACATAGAGGGTAGTCATAGCCACCTTGTCCCCCATTTCCTGTCCCGGCTCTAAAGGCATCAGGGCGAAGAGATAGGCATCGAAGAGGAAGATGGCGGTAATCATAATCACCATCGTACGGACACGCTTTGCTCTCAATGTGCCGATATATTGCAGACTGAAGAGGTTGACATGGCTGAATCCACGGAACCTGGAAACCTTCTGTTTCTGCTCGTTATAAATCTTTTCGTGATAGAGATAGGCGGTAAGTCCGGTGAATACCGCTCCTGCAAGGAAGAAGAGACCTATCCATCCCATATATACCGGGAAGAAGGAAGCCACAAACATATATCCTATCAGCACGGCAAACATTCCCATCCATCCCAATATCAAGGGCCATTTCAGAATCCACTCCGTAGCCTTGCGGTAACAGGTGATGTAGATGCCGTTGATGAAAGAGAACTCCAGGAACAGGAAAAAGCTGGCTACAGCCTCACTTGCCGGCAAGAGATAGATGAACACCGGAAGCGTAAGCACCGGAAGCACATAGTTCCAAAAGCTCACGAGATTGGTAGTGAGCAGGAACTTGTTCCAGATTTTCTCAGGCACAGGGCGCGACTTCACATAATCATCCATTGCCGTAATATCCCGCTTCATCACCATCTTCATGATGATGTCTGGAATCAGCATGCCGATTACGATGCCCGCACCCAACAATGCCGGCATTTCTTCTCCCTTCAGTTCTCCTCCACTCTCGGTGAAGCCCTGGTAGAAGCCCACGCCCACCATCACATACAGAAAGATGATGTAGCAAGCCACGAAGGCGTCTCTCTTGCGGAAGTTACGGCGCTGTTGCAGCCACCATAACCTTAACAGTAATTTCAACATAATTCTTTCATTTCATTGGTTTATGGATGCAAAGGTAAATAAAAAACCGAGAAATCTATGACAAAACGAAAGAAATAACTTAAAAATAACATTAGATAAGAAACAATTTGCAAGAAGAACTGAGAAGTTATAAGAGAAAAAACAAAAAAGCAGCATCTTCATCCCGAAGATGCTGCTCGTTTCTAACTAAAACTAACTCATGTATCAACTATTCTCCAAAACTATTAAAACCTAAAAAACAATTCTATTTTACCGGTAAGATGTTACCCTCCTCATCATAGAAGAGAGGAGCCACCTTTACGCTGCGAAGCCAGGTTGTATCATTAGATGGCACACAGTCGTGATGGAACAGATACCACTGACCCTTATACTCGCAGATACTGTGATGGGTTGTCCAACCTACCACCGGCTCCAGAATAACGCCCTTGTAAGTGAACGGACCATAAGGATTATCACCTACAGCATAGCAGAGATAATGAGTATCACCGGTAGAGTAACTGAAGTAATACTTGCCCTTATACTTGTGCATCCAGCTAGCCTCGAAGAAGCGATGAGGATCATCGGCTGGCAATACCTTACCCTCCTCGTCAACAATGACAACAGGCTTTGGCATTTCAGCAAACTGCTGCACATCATCAGTCATCATGGCTACACGGGATGGCAACGGATTCTCCTTGCCTTCTGGAAGATGCTCATCCTTCAGTGCCTTGTTGTCCTTGTACCACTGAAGCTGACCGCCCCAGATACCACCGAAGTAGCAGTAAATCTTGCCATCATCATCCTTGAACACACAAGGGTCGATGCTGTATGACTTGCGGATTGGGTCGGCATTCGGAATGAAAGGACCTTCAGGCTTATCAGCCACAGCCACACCAAGATGGAACACGCCATTATAATCCTTGGCAGAGAAGATGAGATAGTACTTGCCATCCTTCTCTACTACATCGTTGTCCCACATCTGCTTCTCAGCCCATGGCACATCCTTCACATCGAGAATCACACCATGATCGGTTACTTCACCCTCCATCACGTCGTCCATAGAGAGAACATGATAGTCTTTCATCTGGAAGTGACCGCCATCATCGTCGAAACTTTCACCGCTATCCCAGTCATGAGATGGGTAAACATACAGGCGACCGTTAAACACATTGGCAGATGGATCTGCCATATAATCCTTAGGGAACAAATATCTTGCTTTCATTGTTATCTTATATTTAAAGAGATTGATAATATTATCTTAAGAGATTCTATTTGAAGAGATCTTATTTAAAGAGATTGACGATTTCCTTCACCACTGGCTTCACCTCGTTGTTGCGGTCGATGAGCAGTGGATAGTTGGTTCTGCCAGGGATAGGCCAGCCATTCAACCAAGAGTGACCATCGTTGACACCCCAGAAGGTAACACGACTGATGACATCCTTGTGACGCTCTACAATCTTGAAGAGATCGAGATAACGCTGGTTGAAGAGCTTCTGCGCCTTCTTGTCAAGACCCTTCACGTATGGATTGTACTTTTTCTGAAGTTCAAACTTCTGGCTGATTTCCGCACCGCCGAATCCTTCCGGATTAGGAAGCATGTTCATATCCAGCTCAGTCAGCATCACCTTCACGCCTTCACCAGCAAAAGCCTCGATGCTCTTCTCATACTCAGCATAATCAGGATAATCAAAACCATTGTGGCTCTGCATACCTACTGCATCGATGCGGAGACCCTTCGCCTTCAAATCGCGAACCAGCTTGCAGATAGCCTCTCGCTTGGCTGGCTTCGAAGTAGAATAATCATTGTAGTAGAGTTCTACGTTTGGATCAGCCTCATGAGCAAAGCGGAAAGCCAGTTCGATGAACTCCGGACCGATAATCTTATAATATAGAGACTTGCGGTAAGAGCCATCATCCTCGAAAGCTTCGTTCACAACGTCCCATCCCTTTACTCTACCTTTATAATGAGTAACCACATTCATGATGTGATTATACATTCTGCCGATGAGCACTTCACGGCTTACCAGATTACCCTTATCATCGGTAAACATCCACTTAGGTGGCTGAGAGTGCCATACCAGACAATGACCTATCAAGGTCTTGCCGTTCTTCTCAGCCCAGTCAGCCAGCTTATCGCCATCGGTGAAATCAAAGCGATTCACCTCCGGATGATTTTCCTCGCCCTTCATACAATTCTCGGCAACCACCTGGTTAAACTGCTTCTTCACTACTTCCTCACCTGCCGGGTCTTGTCCGTCTGTCAGAGAAGTATTAACGGCTGCACCAACCAGGAAATATTTGCCCATGGCCTCCTGGAATGTTGGGATTGTCGTATTATTATTGCCTTTCTGGGCAAAAGCTGCAGAAGCAAGCATCAAGCCCAATGCAAAAGTCGATATTTTCTTCATATCTAATTTATATTTTTCTCAATTTTAAATGTTACTTTTTCTGTTTGTGCCGATCCTCAATCTTCTTGTTGATATCATCGATAACCGCATCTGTCAACTCATACTTCGAGATAATGAAGATGGCGAGCAGCAACAAGGCAGCAGGAATGACACATACCAACCAGAGAATACCCTCCTGAGCCTCAGGAGTCTGCTCCACGGTCTTCGGATTGTAAGCCACGTAAGCAAGGATGGCTGGAGCCACCACACTACCCAAGGTCATACCCGCCTTGAAGAAGATGCCCGTCAAGGCATTCACGATACCTGCAATACGCTTGCCACTCTTATACTCTCCATAAGAGATAACCTCAGGAACCAGAGCCCACATATAACCCGTAGCTACAATAACACCCGTTGACTTAACAAACTGGGCGATATAGACGAGCATCATACTTGGCTGTTCCATCTTTGCTACCAGATAAAGGAATGCCATACCCACGATGGCGATGCCCAGGAACACATAAAACATGTTCTTCTTGCCGATTGCCTTCTTAATCATAGGCACCAGTGGCATGAAGATGAACGATGGTGCCGAACCCAAACCCATGAAGATGGAAAGCTGCTCGGAGGTTCCGTGAAGGTTGCAGTTCATGAAGTAAGCTCCTGCCGCATTGCCGATAGACATCATGGCGAAGGCGGTGATGAAGAAGAAGGCTATGATACGCAAAGGACGGTTGTGGAAAAATTCCATCCAAAGGTCGCTTATCTTCACATTCGCACTCTCCTCGGCATTCATTACCACACGCTCCTTACACTGTGAGAAACAGAAGAGGAGCAACAACAAACCAATGACGGCATAGATGGTCATGGTGGTAAACCAAGCCACCGGATCCTTAGGCAAACCATCCGACTGCTGGTCGGTAAAGTATGCGATGAGCAACGGAAGGCCTGAGCCTACAGCCAAACCGCCACAGTTTGCCATAAACATACGAACTGACGTCAACACCGTGATTTCATCGGTATCACGAGTCAGCGATGAGTTCAAGGCTCCATAAGGTACATTGATAAATGTATAGAGCAATGTCATGGCAATGTATGTGATATAGGCATAGAGCAGAGATGGTGCAAAGCCATTCCAGAAGCAGAGGATGGCAAAGCCCGAAAGTGGGATTCCTACGAATACCAGATAAGAGCGATACTTACCCAACTTAGGATTGTGCTTATCTATAAGGGCACCTACAATAGGGTCCCAAATCACATTTGCAACATTTCCTACCGTAAACATCACGGAAACGTCAACTGCATCGAGTCCATAGATATCGGTATAGAAGAACAACAAGTACATACATGTTGTCTGGAAGATGAGGTTTTGTGCCAAGTCACCAGAACCGAATCCGATGCGCTGTAACCAACTCAATTTGTAGAATCCCTGGGATTCCTGTGAATTCTTTTCCATATCTTTATTCTTTTATTTCAATTTTTCTGCGGCAAACTTGCCCATAGCTTCATATCCCTTAGGGTTGAGATGCAACCAGTCGTCTGAATATTCAGCCTTCAGGCGCTGAGGGTCTTTCGGGTCACGGGTTAATTCATCGAAATCGATGACCTCATCAAAGGCACCGCTCTTTCTAATCCATTCGTTCACGGTTTGGCGCATTGCCTCATGCCAGAAAGAATACCATCCGTTGCCCTTGGTTGGAGTGATCGTTCCGCCATATACCTTGATGCCTTTAGCCTTGGCTTTTGCTATCAGCACCTTGTAGCAAGCTATCAGGGTATCTGTTACATGTTCATAATTTCCTCCGCAGCAACCGATATCGTTGGTTCCTTCGAAGATAATGAGCTTATCCACACCTGTCTGTCCCAGGATGTCACGGTCGAAACGCTTCATAGCTGGTTCGCTCAATCCGCCTTGCACCACGCAGTTGCCACCGATACCGAGATTCAATACACCGTATGGTCTCTCTGCATTCAGGGCATCCGAGAGGAAATCGGTCCATCGGTTCTGATGGTTGGTGGTACTTCCACGGCCATCGGTAATAGAGTTTCCGAGGATAGCCACCACAGGGGTAGTCTTATCGGTCTTCACATCAATGGCTGAAAGATTATACCAGTGGTCAGCCTTCTCCTGCTTATCGAAAGCAACATCCGTTGGCTTCACCGCCTTGCCCTTCACATTACTAACAATATAAGATGTGGTACGTGATCCGCGATGAGATGTTGCATTCACAGGAGTCTGCGTGCCATAATCGATGGTAATCGTAAGGCGCTGACCACTCTTCAAGGCATACTTCAAATCATCAGAGAAGATAGCCTTTCCAGGAGCAATGGTCACATTCTTCTTACCTCTGAATTTAAGATACTTCACCGTCTTGGTCTGAATTCCCCAGTTACTAGGAACATCTGTATCTGCAATATACACCGATTTGATTTCCACCGGTTCCTTGCTCTGCTCATTACTGAGCTTCACCCTGAGTTCCTCTCCGCCAAAGGAAACATGAACCACCTGTCGGCAAGAGCGGTTGCTCAAGCTTTTCTTAGGCATATCTCCTTTGCCAGTCCATTCCACTGCAGTAGCCCAAGATCCTTTCCATACCTTCTGGGCAAAAGCTACAGAACTTGACGCAGCCAACACGAGTGCCAAAGATAAGATTTTTATTGCTTGTTTATTCATCGTTATTATGATGCCTTTAATGTTTCTATTGTTGTTGACGATGCAAATTTACTAATAAATTATGAAAGAACAGGTATTTTATAGTTACCATTACTTTTCTATTTGTTTCATACTCACAAAAATGGCACAAAAAGATAAAGAAACAAAAAGAAACGAAACATATTGTTGCATTAGAATTTGTTTCTTTCATTGTTTTTTGTTACTTTTGCAGCCGTAATAACCTATTTAAATAAGAAACGGACAAAAAATATGAAGCATATCAGACATTGCCTCACAGCACTCTTCGCTATCGCCTTATCGCTTATGGTATGGGCCGACAGTGGTGAACTCTTCACTTCGGGCAAGCTATCCAGTTCGCTTATCAACTGTATTGTGCAAGACAAGTATGGCTATATCTGGGTGGGCACGGAATACGGACTCAGCAAGTTCGACGGCTACCGCTTTACCAACTATCTGCACAACGAAGAAGACACAACCTCTATCACCGATAATATTATCTCCGACCTTCTGGTAGATAAGAAAGGTAACCTCTGGATTGGTTGCGCCAAGGGGTTGATGCGCTATAATTATGAGACGAACAATTTCTCCCGTCTCCAGTTTCCTGATGGCAGAAAGCCACGCATCTATTCGATGGTAGAAAGCCATCGCGGCGATATCCTGCTGGGCACTGCAGGTTACGGTCTCTACTCCGTGAAGAACAACGGCATAGAGAAAACGGCAAACAACAGATTCACCATCAGATGGGAAAGAGCATACGCCGAGCGCGACTCGGATGTATTCTTCACCCATATCTACGAAGACAAGCACCACTATCTCTGGCAGAGCAGTCACCTGTTAACCTTCACCCGATTCATCGAGAAGCAAGGCAAGGTGCAGCGCAAAGACTTCAAATCGCCATACGGAGCCCCTGTGGCATTCATCCAGCATCGCCCGCAAGCCATGCTCATCGTCTGCATGTATGGCATCATCTACTATGACTATCGAACGGGGCGTATAGCCGATGCCGGTTACGACCTGGGTACTTTCAAGAATCATGTAACCATCAACAATGCCACCTTCGACCACGATGGCAACCTCTATATCAGCACCTCTGAACATGGAGCCCTGATTATCAAGAAGGGAAGCAACAAGGTGGAACAGCTGGAAAACAGCAACAGCAATTTCAATCTTTCCACCGCCTTCGTCAACGATATCATCGAAGACAAGGACAACAACCTCTGGATAGGCTGTTACAAGAAAGGTCTCTATCTGCTCAACCAGCGCCAGCAAGCCTTCAGCAGCTGGAGTTTCTCGGCACAGAACTACATCATCGGCAGCAGCGTTTCTTCCATTGCCCCTGGCGAGAATGGCGAAACATGGTGTACGGTGCAAAACAGTGGCGTATTCTGTTTCGATGCTTCAGGAAAGATTATCGCCCACCCTACCTCGCCAGCAGGCACCTGCATCATCTACAAAGACCGCCGGGGTGCATACTGGATCAGCAACGGAAGTGCGCTCTACAGCTACAATCCGCATACGGGAGCCTATCAGGAAAAGCTCACCTTTACCAGCGCAGGTATCTACTGCATGACAGATGACAACCAGGGCAATCTCTATATCTCTGTATATAGCAAGGGCCTATATATATATAATGTGGAAAGCGGAAAGGTTACCGTACTCAATATGCGACAGAGAGGAAACAAGGGATTCCTCTGCAACGACTGGGTGCGCAGCATGGCATTCGACCATACCGGTCATCTGTGGATAGGTACTTCAAATGGCGTTTCCTGCCTCAACACGAAGACACTCAGCTTCAAGGACTTCGGATGGAATAACATTCTGAAAGACAGACAGGCGAATGGCATCTGCGAAGGAAAGAACGGCAATATGATTATCGGAACGGAAGAAGGACTCTATCTTTTCGACCGAAAGAACAACAAGACCCTTGCTCTCCCTCACGCCGAAGTTCTGAAGGGAAAGCAGGTGTGCAGCATCATCAAAGACCATCAGGGCGACTTGTGGATAAGCACCACCATGGGCATCTGGCAGTATGACCAGAAGAACAGACAGTTTATCGGGCACATCAATGGCAACGGACTCACCACCCGTGAATACGTGCTGGGGTCCTCCATGCATACCGCCAGCGACCTCATCGCCTTCGGAACAAGTGACGGCATCACCACCTTCTACCCGGAAAGAGTGAGAGCCAAGAAGATGGAACTGGGAGATGTACACCTCACCAACTTTATCATCGACGGCAAGCCAATCAACTGTCTGACGGATGAGTTCACTATACCATACGAGGAGAATTCGTTCACGCTGGAGTTCTCGCTGCTCAACTACAGGAACACCGACAACATCAGCTTCCAATATCGTATCAACGAGGGAAAATGGAACAGCACCAACGAAGGCTCCAACGCAGTATCATTCAACAAGTTGAAACCGGGCAGCTACACCCTGGAGGTAAGAGCCATGAGCAATGGCTACTTCTCCAAGAAGTCAACCATCATCCACATCAAGGTGTGCGACCCTTGGTATGCTTCCACCTGGGCATTTCTCCTCTATTTCCTGACAGCAGCAGGCATCGTCCTGTATATCATCTACCGATATGAGCGCCATCGCAAGGAAGACCTGGAGGAAACCAAGATGCAGTTCCTCATCAACGCCACCCACGATATCCGTTCACCGCTGACATTGATTATGGGACCGCTCAACAAGCTGAAGACAAGAATCACGGATGCCGAAAGCAAACAGGAAATCGACACCATCGACCGCAACGCCCAGCGCCTGCTGCTTCTGGTAAACCAGATACTCGACGAGCGAAAGATAGACAAAAACCAGATGCATCTGCACTGTCAGAAAACCCAGCTCAGGGAATTCCTGAACGGCATCATATCGCTCTACCGTTTCAATGCTGAAGAGCGCAACATCACACTCTCGCTCCAGGAAGATGCGAGCCTCAACGATGCCAATGGCAAGTTGCCTGTATGGATAGACCGCATCAACTTCGACAAGGTGATTTCCAACCTGCTCTCCAACGCCATGAAATATACCTTCAATGGCGGCACCATCACCCTCATCATGGGCAAGGACGAGAAGAATGCCATCATCAAGGTACAGGATACCGGCATCGGACTGAAGGAAGAGAAGACCGACCGACTCTTTGACCGGTTCTACCAGGGCAACAACAGCAGCGACCTTCACATCGAAGGCACCGGCATAGGACTGAACCTCTGCAAGGCATTCGTAGAGATGCACGGAGGCAAGATCAAGGCATACAACCGCACCGATGGAATCAAAGGTTCCTGCTTCGAGGTAAACATTCCATTGGGCAAGGAACACCTCAAGCCAGAGGAGATCCTGCAGGAGGATGGCACAAAAACTGCCGAATCCACCGGTAAAAGAACGCAAGCCAACCGCAATTTCAACATCCTGATAGTAGATGACGATGCAGAGATTGCACATTATATCAAGACCGAACTGAGCGACTGGTATCGATTTGAACATGCCTGCAACGGAAAGGAGGGTCTCAAGATGTTGCTCACCAGCAAATATGATCTCGTGATAAGCGATGTGATGATGCCGGAAATGGATGGTGTTACCATGCTCAAGAAGATAAAGAGTAACACTAACGTAAGCGATATTCCAGTCATCCTGCTCACCTCCAAGAGCGAAGTAGAAAACCGACTAGAGGGATTGCGTAAGGGTGCTGATGCCTTCCTGGCGAAGCCTTTCAATATGGAAGAACTTCATATTCTCATCGACAACCTGGTAGATAATGTCCGACGCATCCGTGGCAAATACAGCGGCGCACAGGGACAGAAAGCTAAGATAGAGCAGATACAGGTGAAGGGCAACAACGACGCTCTCATTGAGAGAGTGATGAAATATATGAACGAGCACCTGGCCGACCCAGACCTCAACGTTGAGAAACTGACAGAAGATGTAGGCATCAGCCGTGCCCAACTGCACCGTAAGCTGAAAGAAATAGCAGGTGTCTCTGCCGGTGAATTCATCCGTAACTTACGATTAGAACAAGCTGCACGTCTTATTGAAGAAGGACAGATCAACATCACGCAAGTAGCTTACTCTGTGGGATTTAACAACCAGACCCATTTCTCTACAGTGTTCAAGAAACACTATGGCATGTCACCAAGTGAATATGCTGAAACAAAGAGAAATAAGAAATAAACAACAAATAGAAGAGAATAAGGTATTTTTTCGTATCTTTGCAGCAGAAACAATAACAATACAAACTAACGATCTGCAAAGATATGAAGAAATACCTCATTTTATTATTTACGGTACTTACATCACTCCATGTTTCTGCAAAGAGTGACGGTTCACAGTTATGGCTCGGAAAGCAGTATGCTAACTCATGCCAAGTCATCTCACAGTTGCCTGATGATGCAACAGCCAAGATTGCCAAGCAGGAGTTGGAAAACAACTGGCGTGGCAAGAATGTTGAGCTCAAGATAGACAAAGCTCTGAATCTTGGCGAGGGCTATAACATCTACGCCCGTCCTGCCCAGCAAGGCGACAACATTCAGTACGAAGCAACTATCACCGCCAGCAATCCTATCGGTTTGCTCTACGGTGCCTACGAGTTGATTCGACTTCAGAACACCGATGCCTACAACACAGGTAGCGGCAATCAGCAGAACTTCAGCAAAGCTATCGATGAGACCGAGAAGCCACAAGTGGGTCTCCGCATCCTTAACCATTGGGATAATCTCGATGGCAGCATCGAACGTGGCTATGCCGGCAAGAGCATCTTCAAATGGGAAGAAATCAAACTCGGCAAAAACGGCAAGGGCGGCAGCATCAGCAAGAGTCTTCACGACCGTCTCATCACCTATGCCCGTGCCAACGCATCGCTCGGTATCAACGGAAGTGTACTGAACAATGTAAATGCATCACCAAAGATGATGACGGCAGAATATATTAATAAGGTGAAGGTCATCGCCAACATCCTGCGTCCTTACGGTATCCGAGTGTATCTCAGCATCAACTTTGCTTCTCCTATGGCATTGGGCTATACCAAGACTGCAGACCCATTGGATAAAAAGGTACAACTGTGGTGGCAGAAGAAAGCAAAGGAGATTTATGCTGCCATTCCAGACTTTGGCGGATTCCTGGTAAAAGCTAATTCTGAAGGACAACCTGGTCCTGGCGATTACCACCGCACTCATGCCGAGGGAGCCAACATGCTTGCCGATGCCGTGAAGCCATACGGTGGCATTATCATGTGGAGAAGCTTTGTATATGGTGCTAACCATAAGGGAGAAGACCGTGTAAAGCAAGCTGTCAGCGAATTCAAAGGCATGGATGGAAAGTTCCGTGACAATGTAATTCTCCAGTCAAAGAACGGTCCGCTCGACTTCCAGCCTCGTGAACCATACGCTCCTATCTTCGACAACATCAGACAGACACCTCAGATAGCAGAACTTCAGATTACCCAGGAATATCTCGGACAGTCTAAACACCTCACCTATCTCGCCCCAATGTGGAAGGAATTCTTCGGATTCGTCAATCCAAGCAAACTGGTAGGTATCTCTGGCGTAGCCAATATCGGTGATGATGCCAACTGGTGCGGTCATCCTTTCTCACAGGCAAACTGGTATGCCTTCGGTCGCCTGGCCTGGAATCCTTCACTCAGCGCAGAAGAGATTGCTCATGAATGGCTCGTACAGACCTATAAGAACCAGGACGAGAAGTTCACCAAACCTGTGGAGATGATGATGATGACCTCTCGCGAAGCCTGCGTCAACTATATGATGCCATTGGGCTTACATCATATCTTCAAGTTCGATCACCACTACGGTCCAGAACCAGATGGTTTCATTGCAAGTTATCCTCTGGAATGGTGCCCTGTTTACTATCACAAGGCAGATGCCAAGGGTATCGGTTTCGACCGCTCATCCAAAGGTACAGATGCCGTAGGTCAGTATCCGGAACCATATCGCAGTCAGTATGACAACATCGAGACTTGCCCAGAAGAATATCTCCTATGGTTCCATCATGTAGCTTGGAATTACAAAATGAAATCAGGCAGCACCCTCTGGCAGGAACTCTGCATGAAGTACAACATGGGTGTAGCGATGGTTGAAGTATATCGCGACTTCTGGCACACTTCTGCCAAGCAGTACATGAAAGGTCATGAGCAGGAATGGCAACATACCGATTCATTACTAAATGTACAGTTGGAAAACGCCAAGGAATGGCGCGAGACCTGTCTGAAATACTTCCAGACCTTCTCGAAGATGGATATCCAATAAAAGCGGAAACAAGGAATATCGAATATCTATCAGCAAAAACAAAATACTATCAAAATAAAAAAGGTGTATCCTCGCTTGCCCGATATATGGGGCAAGAAGGATACACCTTATATTATAGTCCTTTAATTTCCTGCTCTGTCAAACCAGTAATTAAAGCAATCT
>OLOM01001462.1_pt1 | contig 15848 bp, 10 predicted proteins | sample 1672531 | NCBI WGS metagenome assembly OLOM01 (sample SAMEA3136696, study PRJEB25190) | human gut metagenome | reverse complement strand
TACGCGGTTCGCTCATGGTTTTTCCTCCCTGTTTCTGGAGTATTACTTCAGATGTGCTTTTGCATACTCATAGGCAGCCACGCTCTCAGGGTCCAGCGCGCCGCCCTTTTCTTCGACAAAATCAATGCTCTGCTTCAGGGCCTCGCACAGGGCACGGTCAAGGTCCTCCATCTCCAGCGCACGCAGCGCCTCTACGCCGGGCCAGTCGCGCTCGGCGCTGGTCATATCGGCCAGATAAAGGATCTTGTCCTGCAGCGACATATCCGGCTTGCCGGTGGTATGGCAGCGGATTGCGGACAAAATCTCCGGGTCCTCGATGCCCCAGCAGGTCGTCCAGGGTTTTGACGGTGGAATCGATGCTTGCGTTGTAGATCAGGTAGTCCGCATCTTCGGCCGTATCGTAGAACTGCTCCATCGTGATCGGCACGGATGTTTTTCCGCTGTCGTCCTGGAGATCACGGAAGGCGTTGCGCGCACCGCCAAGCTCGATCATGTTGGAAATATAGTCCTCCGGGTTCCGCACAACGGCAGCTCCGCTCGTATTAATATAGAAGAAAGCGACCGTTTTTTCGGTATTCTGGAAATCCTTCAGATTTTCCACAACACTTGCCTGACTTGCAAAGAAGTCGGCTGCCTCCTCCTCTTTGTCCAGCATGGCACCGTAGAGTTTGATCCATTCGGTTCTGCCAAGAGGCTGGGATTCGTAGCTGGAACGGTCGATGAAGACCGGAATATCGAGCATCTCGATCATCTCCTGTACCTTCGGGGAATGGAGGATCATCGTGGATTCAATGGCCAGATCACAGTTCTCACTGACCAGAAGTTCGTAATCCGGCTCACTGTATTTTCCGGCGAAGATCATCGTTCCGGCATTCATCGCGTCAACGGCATCCTGTACGTACCAGTTGTCTGCGGTTTCACCGGAGAGACGAATCGTATCGAGGGAGTCGATGGCATCGAACAGCGCCATCGGAGAGGTTGCTGCCATGTAGATGCGTTCCAGCGGCTGATGGATTACAATTACATCGGAATCGAGGTCATCCGGCGCCTCTTTTCCGTCCGGGACGAGCAGATACTGCGCGCCGTCTTTGACATCGAGCAGTTTATAGCCGTCTGTGCAGTAGTATACGTTAAAGCACTCGGCGTAATTCAGGACCATCTTGCTCTCGATGGTGATTCCGGTGATGTCCGGTGCGTCGCTGACATCGTCTGTCGTTGCGAAACCATCCGCGGATGCGGTATCACTCCCGGAGGTGCTGCTCTCAGCAGTGGCTTCGGAGGTGCTTTCACTTTCAGCCGTACTTTCCGAGACGGATGTGCTCTCCGTCTGGCTTTCGGAAACGTCTGCTGCGGATGCTGTGGATGTGCTGCTCTCAGAAACTGCCGAAGTGCCCGACGCGGACGATGTGCTGCTTCCCGTTGATGCGGTGCTGCCGCAGGCCGTCAGTGACATCGCTGCTGCAAGAAAAAGTGCGGCCCATTTTTTCAGCTTTCTTTCGTTTTTTCCTGTCATTTGATATTCCTTTCTTAAAGAAAAAGCCGCTGCCATATGGCAGCAGCCCTTTCTCATTTTTTGCTGCAAATTATTGTACTTATTTATTCTCTTCTGCCTTTACCATCTGCTGGAACAGCTCGTTTGCCTGATCCTCGCATCCGAAGATCACGCCGTAGACTTTCAGCCACTCTGCTTTCGCAAGATCGATCTTCTCGTCTGCGGAACGGTCAACCAGCATCGGAATGGTCAGGGTTGCCAGACGCTCTGCAGTGTCGGACAGACGCTCATTTTCCTCTTTCAGAAGTTCTTCTGGAGTCTTGTCTTCGTCTGCTTTCTCATCCGTTGTCTTATCGTCTTTATCGTCCTTCTGATCCTCAGCTTTGGTATCTGCGGTCTCGTCGACTGCATCAGCATCTTCCTCATCTTTTGCATTTCCCGGAAGGAACTCAGACGGAAGAATTGCAAAGTCGATTTCGTCTTTTACCAGAGCTTTGTAGTCCAGATCATCGAATGCTCCGTCGAAGGAGATTTTTTTATCTTCCATTGCTTTTGCAATGTTTTCGATCCGGCAGTCTTTCTGCTCCATGCCGACTGCTTTGATGCTCTCTGCTGCGTCTAACTGCTCGTCGAGAAGTTTCAGGGCATCCTCAGATGCTACGTATGCTTTCTCAACCGGAAGCTGGATCACGATCATATCTTTGTCCAGTCCTGCCGGAATCTCAACATCTTTCGGAACGATCAGATATTTGACAACATTGCCTTCGTACAGCTCTTTTGTCTTTTCGGTCAGATCTTTCGCTTTCTCAGTGCCGGTCTTTTTGGAATCGGATGCTGCTGCCGCTTCTTCCTCGTCGGTTGCTGCTGCGGTATCGATATCTTCTGCTTTCTTGTCGTCCTCGGTCTGTTTCTCCGGATCACGCTCGGTATCTTTTGTCATATCGATCTCCAGCAGGGTGATGCCTTCGTCGTAATGATACATCTTGAAGTACTCTGCGTAAGCAAGTTTTGTCTCTGCTTTGTATTCCAGTCCCATGATCTCTGGAGCGGTGGTATCGAGCTTGGAGTTATCGGTGCTGATCGTGGAGGTTGTTCCGTCTGCTTTTACAAATCCTGTGCTGGAAGAAGTGCTGCCGCCCTTCTTTGCTGCTGCCAGGGAGATGAAGATGTTGTAGGAAATCTCATGGGCAACGGACATTCTGGTGGTCATACCGATGATGGTATTGTTCTTGTTCAGCTCAACCGGAATGGTGAAGATGCTGCTTCCGCCGCTGACATTTGCCATGTATTTATTTCCGTTTGCTTTTACATATCCGTAGTACGGACTGCTGAATGCGATCGTTGCATAAGCCTGTCCGTTCGTTACAGTAATCTTGCTGCAGGAGATGGTTACCTTTCCGGTTCCGCCGGAGAAGGAGAATCCGTCTGGTGTGTAAACGCCGTCTGCCAGTGTGGTTGCACTGTCTACTTTGGATGTGCCGCCGCTTAAGTCAGACTCATATTTGGATTCCTGCTCCGGTTTGGTATCGGCCGGTTTCTGGGTCGGTGCCGGAGTCGGGGTGCTGGTCGGTTTTACAACCGGTGTCTCAGATGGAGATACGGTTGGGATATTGGTCGGAACGAGGGTTGGTTTCGGAGTATCGCCCTTGTTGTCATCCGACGGAAGGTCTCCGGTCTTTTTCAGGCTGGAAGATGCAATCGTGATGGCTCTGTCGTACCATTTGCCGCTCTTTACTGCATGAGCTGCTACAGCAAATTCCTGATCAAGTGCCTCTACCGGGATTTCAAACTGCATTCCGGTTTTGGTTTCACCGTCTAAGGTGTAGTCCACTTTTCCGGTGGAAGCGATCCATACGCCGCTCTCTGCTGCCGCATCTTTTCCGGTTCCCATATACAGATAATCATAGCCGCTTCCGCTTAAGGTGATAACTGCTGTCATTTTTCCGTTTTTCGCGGTCAGTTTTACGCCGACTACCTTGAACATTGCTGCATTAGTTGTTGCCTCTGCACTGTAAATACCATCTGCTACTTTATTGGTCTCATCTGCCGGAAGATCTGCGGTCTTTTTCAGACTGGAAGATGCAATAGTAATGGTTCTTGCATACCATTTATCCCGTTTTGCAGAATGGGAAGAAACAACAAGTGCCTGATCGAGTGCTGCTACCGGAATATCATACTGCATTCCTGTTTTCGTCTCGCCGTCTGCTGTTGTGTAATCAACGGTGCCGACGCCTGCAATCCATGCACTCTTGTCTGCGGCAGCTGCCTCTTCCGGTGTTCCCATGTACAGATAATCGTAGGCAACACCACTTAACGTGATGCGTGCTTTCATGTCGCCGTCTTTTACGGTCAGCTCTACGCCGACTACTTTGAACATAGCTGCGCCGGTCTCCGCGGTTCCGCTGTAGATACCGTTTTCTACTTTCGCCGGTTCCGGAGTTGGAGTTGCGGTTGGAACCGGAGTCTCACTCGGAGTCGGGGTTGCAGTCGGAACCGGAGTCTCGGTCGGCTCCGGTATCGGAGTTACTTCCGGTGTTTTACTTCCCGGAACTGCAAGATAAAGCTGCTGTTTGGTGTACCAGGTTCCGTCTTTCTTTCCAAGAACAATCGGAACGGTTGTGCCGGCTTTGTCCGCATCTACTTCAAATGTAAAGGAATAACCGCCGTTTGCTTCCTGCATTCCCTGGATAGCCGGTGTTTTTGCAAGGTCATCGTTCTTTCCAAGATACAGTTTATCAAATGATACGTTGTTTGTTTTCAGTGTAAGAACGAGTTTATCGCCCTTGTTGATCATTGTTGCCTCGGAGATGACGAACATTTTGAATACGCTGCCGTCCTCTTTGGTAACCGGTGCTTCTACACTGGCTGGCTTATTCGAGGAATCCTCACCTGGATTTTCGCTTGGAGTCTCGGTTGGTTCCGGTGTTACCGTCGGTATTGCATCGGTGCTGTGGATCGTAACGGTTTTATCAGCCCATGTTTTTTTCTTGGCTGAGCGAACGGCAACATCCATCTGTTTGTCAAGCTCTTCCACCGGAATTTCAAAACGATATCCGGTCTTTTCTGCACCGGTCTTCGTATCCGTATAGGTTTCGCTTCCTGTCGGAGCAATCCAGCTCTTTTCATCTGCTGCGGCAGCTTCTGCTGCTGTTCCCGTATACAGGTAATCATAGCCGGTTCCACTCAGCAGAATGGATGCTTTCAGTTCTCCATCTTTTACGATGAGTCTGGAAGAAATCACACGGAACATGCTTCCGGTTGCTTCTGCAGAAGTCTCATACTCACCATCTGCCGGTTTTGCTGCTTCCGCTGCTTTTGTTTCTTTCTTCTCGGCTGTATTGGATGCCTCATTTTGGGTTGTTTCTTTTACTTCCGTTTTCGGCTGTTCTGCCGCCGGACTGGTATTCTCTTTTACAGCATCTTTGGTTTCTTCTTTTGCCGGTGTTTCTTTTTCAGCATCCTGGGAAGTCTCATCTGCTGCTTCCGGCTCTTTTTCTGTGGTATCGGCAGTCTCTTCACCGTCTTTTGCAGTGTCCTCTGCAGTATCTTCCGAAGCATCCTCATCTGCGGACGGTGTCTCGGTCTCGTCAGATCCTGCCGGTGTCTGATCCTCTGCAGGCGCGGCCGGTGTTTCCGTCGGCTCTTCTGCCGGAGTCTCTGCAGTGCTTTCACTGCTCTCGGTTTCTGCCGGTGTTGTTTCCGGTTCTGCCGTCTCTGCTGTTTCTTCGCTCTGCGGCGCTTCCTCTGCGGCTGCGCTGCTTTCTGTCTGTGCTGCTTTTTCCTGCGTATCTGCTAATACGCTGGCAGTCGGGCTCATGATCATGGACGCCGACAGCAGCAGTGCCAGAAATTTGCTTGAATTTCCTTTCATAACTTCTCCTTTTCTTCGGATATCCTTCGCGCATCTGCTCCGGATTCCGTCTGACTTTTTCAGGCAGCTGGGCGGTGCCTGTCCCCGTCAATGATGTCTCCCTGCAAGTAATCTTGTTTTTGAGGACACATTTTTTCTGCGAAAAGACAAACAGACATCTGCTTTTTCTGCAAAAGAGTTTCTCCACCGGAGCTCTTTTTCGGACGCATGGCGACAAAAAAGCAGATGTCCGATTTTACTTCGTACATCTTTCCATGAATATATATGCTTTTATCGGAAGCGATTCACTAACCTTTCCAGCAGGTTTCCTGACTCGCAGATCTTCACGGCAGCCGCGCCTTCTCATGCGTTTCGCACAATGGCATTTCTGCAGCTAACACTCCCTGCTTACAGTGACCGGATCGCTCAGGATTTCCACCTGATTCCCTTTTACCTTCGCGGATTCTTTTTCAAATCCGTTCCGCACTGAAAAGTCCCTTATTTCATTCGTTACTGATTATAGCAAAGCCGTTTTGGAAAGTCAAATGAAAGGCCACGGAAAAAGCGCATAAAATCAGCATTTTTTACATACTTTATGATAACTGTCCGCACCGGAGCCTATTCTATGAAACCAGCTTCTCTGTACCGCCGCATCCTGTTCCCTCTGCTTCTGTGCGGCGGACTTCTTTTCGCCCTGCTGTTCTGGTATTTTTCCCCGTTCTTTTCCCCTGATGAGAACCGCCAGTTTTCCGCGTATGTGGAGAAACGGTTCCACTCCGAGGTAACCTCTTCTGCCATCACGCTCCACTATACCCTCGCTGATCCGGCTTCCCGCGGAATTGCCCCCGGCACCGCCTCGTTCGGCACGGTTTCCATCCCTGACCGCACCTCGTATGATGCCCTGCTGCAGAGTGTGGAAACAACGCTCACATCCTTTCATCGAAACCGCCTCTCCGCGGAAAATCAGATCACGCTCGATCTTCTGCTCTACGAGCTGGACTGCGAAAAAATGCCGGGCAGCACCAGCCTTCTTGCGGAACCGCTCGGTCCGTCGCTCGGGATTCAGGCACAGCTTCCCATTCTGCTCGCAGAGTACCCGTTCCGCACACAGCAGGATATCGCCGATTACCTCCATCTTCTGCAGGATCTCCCGCGCTATTTCTCCGACCTCATCGCACTCGAGCAGGAAAAATCCCGGCAGGGCGTGTTTCAGAATGACCTTGCGGTCGATGGCATTATCCGCCAGTGCAATGCTTTTCTCGCCGACGCGGATACACCGGAAAGCCATCTGCTCCACACCGTTTTTCAGAATAAACTGCAGGCGTCTTCACTGTTTTCTGAGGTGGAAAGGAATCTCTGTCTGCAGACGCATGAAAAACTCCTTACCTCCTGTGTTTTTCCCGCCTACCGCTCTCTTTCCGATGCACTTTCTTCACTCCGCGGCAAAGGAACGCAGAACGCCGGCGGTCTTTCCCGGCAGGAAGGCGGACTTTCCTACTATGCGTATCTTCTCCGCAGCCGCGTCGGTGTTAACGCTTCACCGGAGGAGCTGACCCGCCTTTTAACACAGCAGCTTGCGGACCAGTGTGCCGAAATGCAGATCATTCTCGATCAGAATCCGTCGCTCTCCCTCTCCGAGCAGGCGCTCGTGCTGCCGTTCTCCACGCCGGAGGAAATGCTTGCCGATCTGCAGAATGCCGTTTCTGAAGATTTTCCCGTTCTTTCGGGTATCGCATACGAAGTAAAGACCGTGGATGACTCCCTCAAGGATTTTTTAAGCCCCGCCTTTTATCTCACACCGCCCGCCGATGTCAATTCACCCAACTCCATTTACCTGAATCCCGCGGATGAAATGACCGGCATCGAGCTGTATTCCACACTTGCCCACGAGGGCTTTCCCGGCCATCTGTACCAGACCGTCTCGTTCTCGCGCTCCGACCCGCTTCTGATCCGCCATCTCTACGCGCCGTCGGGTTATGTGGAAGGATGGGCAACCTACGTTGAATCATATGCCTGCCGCTACGCCGCACGTAATCTCGATGCAAACACGCAGGCGCTCTGCCGTCTCTGGTATCTGAACCGCTCGGTGCATCTTATCCTCTGCTCGCTGCTGGATCTCGGAATCCACAGCCAGGGATGGCTCCTCGCGGATGCGTCAGCCTTTCTGGCGCAGTTCGGCATCACGGATGCGTCGGCCGCTGCCTCTTTATATCAGTATATTCTCGAGACACCGGCGAACTATCTGAAATACTGTGTCGGATCGCTCTCGTTTTCGCAGCTCCTCTCGGAAGTGCAGAAACAGGAAGGTGACTCATTCTCATTGATCGGTTTCCATGAAAAACTGCTCCGTCTCGGGCCTCTGCCGTTTCCGCTCGTAGAAAAATATCTGTAAACGGTTCGCCCTGCTGAAAAAAAGATCCCACAGACTTTCTTCTATAAATAATAGAAAGTTCTGTGAGATCTTTTTCATTTTCAAAATTCTTTAACCTAAATTGTAAAGAGATGGATCTGTCGGCCGCTGCGGATCAATAACAGAGGCAGAATCAAACAGATCGCTTGTTCTATCCTCGCCGCCTCCGTAGAGGTTCTGGTACAGACGGTATCCATCCAGGTTTCTTCGTCCCATACGCAGGTAATTGTCTCTTACCTGAACGAAATACTGGGAGGAATCTACGTTGCAGTAGATGTTGAAGCCCTGACTCTTTAAGTAAGCAAACTTCTCATTGTCCATCGTGTAATCGTGCCAGTCGGAAAGATCCTGTCCATGTGCAAAGATGATGATATCGCTTCCGCCGATGAGCGGTGCAACATACGTCAGCCATTTCTCGGTATCCGCCTGGATCGTCTCGATCGGTTTGTCGCCGACACGGATATGGCCCCAGGTATGGCTTGCGAATGTCCAGCCGTCTGCTTTGATCGCATCGGCTACTTTTTTCGCCTCCTCGCACTCTTTATCCCAGTCGAAATCCGGGTGTGCATCAAGCCATGCTACCTGATCATCCGTCAGATCTTCTCTTGTCTTGTAATCACCGTCGGTGCGGTATCCGAGGATTCCGTCGTAGCCGGTCAGTGCTACGGTTCCGCGCGCATTGTGGTATACGGCATCCGGATGCGCTTCGATAAACTGATCCATCAGCGGGATGCAGTCGTAAGCACCGGTCACAACAGTTCCGTCATCCTGAATGTATTCGCAGGTCGGTTTTCCGTCGTCGCCGACTACCATCTTGCTGGCAATGCCGCGTCCGTCGTAAGAGTGGTAATAGGAAAGGTCATCCAGAGAAAGAACGAAGGCTTTCTTGCCCTCCGGCAGGTAAATGTCCCCTTCCTCGTAATGAACGGTTCCGTCATCATCTACGGTCTTTTTCACGAGATCGTTGATCGAAACCATGACATATCCTCTGTCGTACATCTGCTGGGTGATCGCGTTGAACTCATCCACGGTGGTCATCCACTGGCAGAAGCCTGCGGTCTGTGCGTTGTCCTGATAGAAAGCTTTCTGCGGATCGACTACAAGAGAATGATAGAAAATGTGGGTTACTTCGTTGACGTTGACGCGCACACAGGCATCTCTCGTGCTGGTGTACTCTGCTACTTTTGTGATGATATCCGCGTCGGTCGCTGCGCCCTCTACGCTCTGGAGCTTTTCAATGGCTCCATCGTAATCGTATGTCTGCGCAAGTGCATCGGCTTCCGCCATAATCTGTGCTTTCGTTGTCGGCGCTTCAGCACTTCCCGTGCTGTCCGATGATACGGAACCGTCCACCTCTGCTGTTTTCTGATCCTCTTTTTCCTGTGCTTTCTGCTGGATTTTTTCTGTTCCTCCGGCCAAAGCCCAGATTCCAATGCCGAAGATGACAAGCAGAACACATAGAATTCCTGTTTTGATCATCAGCGCACGCTTCCGCTTTCTTCTTCGGAGCTCCTTTTTACTGATGTTTTTTTTCTCACTCATTTTTCCTTCCTCCCAAAACAGCTTTTGCTTTTCTGGCAAATATTACAGTTTTACCGGACTGACAGAAATTCAGCCCGGACTCTGCTCTTTCTATTTTAGCTCAAAATACCGGTTCTGTCGAGTAGGTTTCCGGCAGGTTAAGAGAAATGTAAGAAAACCGGTAACGCTCTTTCTTTTATGCGCGCTGGCCGTGTGCCTCATACATGAGAACGGCGGATGCAATCGCTGCGTTTAACGACTCCACTTTTCCTTCCATCGGAATACGGATCAGGCACTCGGCGGCCTCTGCCATTGCGTCGGTCAGGCCGTTTCCCTCATTTCCGATCAGGAATGCCGTTCCTTTTGTGTAATCCTCCTCGCGGTAGGAATGCACGCCGTGCAGATGTGCCGCGTACGTACAGATCTTCCGCGCTTTTAAGCCTTTTACAAATCCGACCGCATCGTCGACGATCAGAAACGGCATACGGTAGATCGAGCCCATCGTCGAGCGGATCGTTTTCGGATTGAAGATATCCGCGGTACCGCGGCTCATGATGATGCCGGTGACTCCTGCGCCCTCTGCGGTGCGGATGATTGTTCCGACATTTCCAGGGTCCTGCAGATCCTCAAGTACCATCAGAAGCGGTGTCTTTCCGTTGTCCATCACCTCCTCTTCGGTGTAATGCGGCATGCGGATCACACTTAAAACACCCTGCGGCGTCTTCGTGTCGCACATGGACTGGAACACGCGGTCGTCCACTACTTCGTATTCTGTCCCGTCGGACAGCATTTCATGCATTTTGCTGCCGCTCTCAGACACATATACTTTTTTCAGCCATTCCCGCGGCGCTTCCTGGAACATTTTCCAGCCCTCCGCCACGAAAACGTCCTGCTCCCGGCGTTCTTTTGCTTTTTTGTTCAGCGCAATAATGTTTTTTACCTGTGCATTGCTGCTGCTTGTAATCATGAATGGTCCCCTCATTTCCTGTTTTTCATCAATTTGGCAAGTTCTTTGTTTTCGCCGATCAGAATCAGCACTTCCTCTGCGCGGAGCAGCGTCTTCGGATTGACCGTGACACGGATGTCTTCCCCGTCCTTGACGGCGATTACGTTGATACTGTATTTCTTCCGCAGATCCAGCTCCTCGAGATTATGCCCCGTCCACGCTTCCGGCACGGGAAGCTCTACCATGGAGAACGAATCCGACAGCATGAAGAAGTCCTGGAAGCCGCCGGAAATCAGGCTTTTTCCGAGGCGGATGCCCGTCTCACTCTCCGCCATCACGACGCGGTCCGCGCCGACTTTTTTCAAAATATTGGCATGCATCTGGCTCATGCACTTTGCGATGACGAGCGGCACGCCCGCCTCTTTTGCCTGCAGGGTGGCGAGGATGCTCGACTCCATATTTTCGGAAATGCCAACGATCACCACATCCATATTGCTGATGCCAAGAGATGCGAACACACGACTGTCCGTGATGTCTGCACGCGCCGCATAGGTAACAAGATCGGCAATTTCCTGTACCGGCTCAGCGTCTTTATCAACGGCAAGCACTTCTTTTCCTGCCTGCGCAAGTGTCGTTGCTACAGAAAAACCAAACTTTCCAAGTCCAATGACTGCATACTGTTTACTCATTTCTTTTCCTCGTTTTCTGAAATCTGTCCTGTTTTTTATTTTCCCAACTATCCAATCAGAATCCGCTGCTCCGGTCTCTGAATATCGACATCTTTTCTTCCTGTTCTGCGGCGCAGTGCGACAGCCAGCGTCACCGGCCCGATTCTTCCCATAAACATAACCAGAATAACAATCACCTTTCCCATAAAAGGAAGCGTCGGCGTCAGGGAACGGGTGAGGCCCACCGTTGCAACCGCAGAAATAATTTCATACGTACAATCCAGCAGCGGGCTTCTGGTTACGGAAATCAGCAGCACGGTGGCAGTAAAGACTGTCGTCAGTACAAAAAAGAAAATGACGACAGCGGTACGGATATTTTCTTCCATCACTTTCCGCCCCCAGGCCACCGTATCTGAGTCTCCGCGAATATAGGAGGCAACCAGCACAACCAGAATGGCAACCGTTGTCGTCTTAACACCACCTGCCGTTCCCATCGGGGAGCCACCGATGAACATGAGAACCATACTTACCATTGCAGAGCTGTCCGAGAAATCAGCCTGCGGGATCGTCTCAAAGCCTGCCGTTCTTGTCGTCACGGACTGAAAAAAAGCCGCCATGACCTTCTGCGCCGGTTTCAGGCTGCCAAGTGATGGCGCGTGATTCCAGTCCAGTGCAAGAATCAGCAGTGCTCCACCGAACACCAGAATCATGGTTGTCGTTAAAACCAGTTTCGTATGAAGCGTGAATCCTCGCACAAAATTTTTACGGGGCCGTTTTCCCTTCACAAGCTCCTGCACCCGCTCCATAACTTCCCACCAGACGGGAAAACCAAGACCGCTCAAAAGAATCAGTCCCATCGTCGTAAAGTTTATCAGCGGGTTCGTTACAAACGGAGCAAAAGAGGCTTCGCCAACGAGATCGATTCCCGCATTACAGAAAGCGGAAACGGCATGAAAAATACTGTAGCCGATTCCCTTCCAGAAACCGTATTCCGGCACAAACCAGAAGCTGTAGAAAAAGGCTCCCGCCAGCTCCACCGCCGCCGTGCCGATCAGCAGCTTCCGCACAATACCGACGCTGCCCTTTAAAACCGGCAGATTATAGGTATCCTGAATTAATTTCCGGCTCTGCAGACTGATTTTCCGGCGCAGGATCAGAAACACCATCGTCAGGCACGCCATGATGCCAAGACCTCCGAACTGAATCAACCCGAGGATCACAATTTTTCCAAAGGTACTCCATGTCGTCGCCGTCGGAACGGTGACAAGGCCCGTCACGCAGACAGATGTCGTTGCGGTAAACAGGGCGTCGAGCCAGTAAACGCTTTTTCCGTCCGCCGCAGAAACCGGCAGGCACAGAAGAATCGTTCCCAGCAGGATTACCGCCGCAAATCCCAGCATCATAATCCGCTCCGCCGGTGTGTGCCATTTATTTTTGCTTTGTTTTTCGGCCATCGCTCCTCCTATTCTGCCGCTTCATTTTCTGCTTCACTGCTGTAGTAGAGCTTTCCGCTCTCACTGTCCGTCACGGTAATATCCGCAAAATATTCCCCGCAGGAACCCTCACACTGGTAATAGACGTCAAACGAAACCGTCATGTCATCTTCTCCTTCCAGGTATTCCGCGTGAACCTGATTTTTCGCGGTCCGCGTCGTTCTGCTCCACACTTTATCATCCGCAAGAAGCTCCTTTTTGATCTTCACAGGAAATTCACTGGATGCAATTTCGTGCTGATTGGACTCGTTTTTGATCCGGTAATAGAAATTCATGTACAGCCCGTCATCTTCCTCATGGAAAAACCAGCCGTAGATATCATCCTCCGCAACAATCGTCGGCTGGATCAGCTCAGCGTTTGTTTTAGTCGTGAATGCATTCATCTCATGCGTAAACTCATTCTGCATCCGGCGATGCTTCATCAGCCAGCTGCCTTCCTTCACACCGGCCGCAGCCACGGCAAGAACGACAGCGCCGATGCAAAGGCCAATGATTTTCTTTTTTGTCATTATTTAATTTCCCCTTTTCTTTTCGAAACACAAAAATAAGATACCCATAAAAACATACTTATGAGTATCTTATCAGTTTGCACATATAAAGTCAACGGAGCCGGTGGAGACTTTCCTGCCACCGTTGTGTGTAGTTTAAAATTATCCTGAAACGAGGAATATCCCCGTCAATGACGAGGATATCTTCGATGCTTGTGTTTAATAATCTGCTTAAAATGAGAAAGTTGTCCAGACTTGGCAGGCACTTGCCGGAAATCCATTTATAGACCGCCTGTGGATTTTCAAAACCCATGGCATTCTGAATGTCTCTCACGGTGTATCCGCTTTCACGAAGAAGGGATTTGATGCGGCTGCCAGTTTCTTTCTGCTGGATTGACAAATAAATTGGTTCCATCCTGCACCTCCATATGTTTAAGCCATCCCGAAACACAGTTTTATCTTATCATCCAGTACTGGAAAAATCCAGTTTTTTCTTCCTGTTTCTACACAACCCGAATGATCTGTTCGTACAAAAGGATTTTCTTTTCATCTACATTCCGATTGTCGTGTGCTGCAAGATTGTTCCATCCCTCTTCCATCTCTTCTTCGGATGCAAGCTCCTCTTTCCACCAGCTCAGGTGATTGATCCGGTACGGCTTCCGGCCGCGGTCAAAAATCTCATCTCAACGACTCTCTTGCATATGCGCTTTCCTTTTTACCGGAAGAAGATGTCTAGAGCGTGTGACGAACTTCCTATTTCTTTTCTTCTATCAAATGATGATTCAGCCATTTTCCTGACTTAAACCGGATGGTAAAGAGAATGGAACGCAGGCTCCAGTCTGCCGCCATGCCGATCCAGACGGCGATCGGGCCGAATCCCCATACGCGGCACAGATAAATGCAGAGACTCACACGGCACAGCCACATCGTACAGCAGGACGTGATCATGGAGAATTTTACATCCCCGGCAGCCCGCATGCCGTATCCCGGGACAAACGCCATGACCCAGCAGAGCGGCTTTACAATCGTGATAAAGATCATCATCTGCATGCAGAGCTTTGCACTCTCTGCCTCCATACCGCCGATCATCGTAATCGGTTTTGTCAGCACAAATACCAGCAGACAGCTTGCAACGATAACCACTTCTGACAGCCAGCACAGTTTTTTAATATAGTAGATTGCTTCATCCTTCCGGCCCGCGCCGAGACACTGACCGACTACCGTCATCAGTCCGATGCCGACACCGATCGCAGCGACACCGTTCAGGTTCTCAAGAATGTTCGTCATCGCCTGCGCGGCAATGGCAACCGTGCCAAGTGTGGACACAGTGGACTGAATCGCCAGCTTTCCAAACTGGAACATACTGTTCTCGATTCCCGATGGGATACCGATGAACAGTATTTTTTTAATCAAACCAAAGTCCGGTCGAATGGAAAGATACTGCTTCACAAAAATCGGTTTACTTTCATCCCGAAGCTTCCACAGTACGACAACCGCACAGAAAATACGCGAAATTAAAGTCGAAATCGCGGCTCCTTCGACACCCATATGGAAGCCGAAAATAAGAATGGCATTTCCGCCGATGTTCATAAAGTTGGAAATCACCGAAATCACCATCGGACTGCGGCTGTTGTTCTGCGCCCGCAGAATGGATGCGCCCGCATCGTAAAGACCGATAAACGGGAATGACAGCAGCGTAAACAGGAAATACACCTGTGAATTTTTCATAACATCCGCTTCCACTGCCCCGAAAATCACGCGCAGCAGCGGAACACGGAAAATCAGGCAGCCCGCGGATAATGCGACGGACAAAACTGTCATAACAAAAAGCACCTGCTGTGCCGAACGGATTGCTCCATCCCGTTTTTCGCTTCCAATATACTGCGAACAGAGAATCGCTCCTCCTGCCGCCAGCGCAGAAAGCGCCTGAATGACTAAGATATTAATGGAATCCACCAGCGAGACTGCCGAAATTGCGGCAGACCCGACATTGCTGACCATCATCGTGTCGACAGTTCCCATCAGGGAAGAAAGTAACTGTTCAATGATGATCGGAATTAAAAGTTTGCGAAGATCCGTGTTACTGTATAAATGAGTTTGTTTTGTTGTAGTTTTCATTGTTTTTACTTCTGCATGACCTCATCTGCCGAATATGCTTTGCCAGCCCTGCCTTTTCCACACCTTTCTTTTTTCTCTCCATTCTATTCCATTTGACGATCCATTGCAATCATTTCGCGAATTTTGCTCTTATCTGATTATTTTTCTATCTCATAATGACTTTTTCAGTCTTTCCAAATCTTCGCTGTCCGGATGTGACAAAGCACGGTCAAAATTCTGAATCAGCAGATCAAGATTGGCCGGATGTTCCGGGTTTTCTTTCATTTTCACATACCGTTCACGCACAGACTGCGGCATCTTTCCCTGGCACATATACTCACCGATGACCGTATTGCTTGCATCGATCGACTGTTTGACTTGTCCGAGAATCTTTTCAAAATAGGCATCACTTCCGCCAAATCCAGCTGTTCCAAACAGAAAAATCTTTTTATTTTTTAATTTCGACAGCAATTCTAATGTCTTTTGGTCCGCATTCCCTTTGTCCGTCCAAAATCCGATATAGCATACGTCGGATTGCGGTACCTGCAAATCGTTTGTGCCAAAATAATCGCATTTGTCCTTTGGCAACGTTTCATAGATTGCATCAGCCAGCTTCTTTGTATTACCCGTTAAGCTGCAAAACAGGATCGAATAATGTTCTTTTATCATAGCCCATACACCTCCAGTTCAGGTATTATGTAGAAAATCCACTTTTTCGTAAATTGTATTATCTCTTCAGATCACATCTCGATTTCGCTTACGCTGCATCCCGATGTTGCTTCTCACTATTTCCTCTCCGGCTTTTAAGTCAAGCGAATATTCGCAATCCGCTTCGCTACTTGCTCATGACCGAATAACTCCTTCGCGGTTTATCGGTTAAAAA
>OLOM01001461.1_pt1 | contig 15850 bp, 15 predicted proteins | sample 1672531 | NCBI WGS metagenome assembly OLOM01 (sample SAMEA3136696, study PRJEB25190) | human gut metagenome | reverse complement strand
CTTAAATAAATTTTTCTGCACTATTTTGTATTTACACAAAACTTGAAGAATACTCGTGCTTTTTTGTATGCAAGAAAAATCAGAATTTTTGTTATAATTCAATCTTTTCACCTGTTTCACAATTTACAAAATTAATTTCAAGTTCACAACCAAGAGCATTGGCAATGGCGGTCAATTCCCTTTCGTCAAAATTATTACGCGACATTTTATTTGACAAATTCTGTCTTGAGCAATTTAATTGATTGGCTAATTCAGTCATTGTAAAATTATTGCGTTTCATAATTACTTTTATTTTTTCTGCTGTTGTAAGCATATAAATCATCCTTTATATTGTATCATCTCATATTAACATTATAACACTTAATAATTTAAAATATCAACAAAAAATCTAAAATTTCAACTCACACGCTCCGCGGGAAGTGTGATGGTATCACATTTTCGGCAAATCTAATTATTAATTTAATATTACTATACTTTCGCACATAAATATGATTATATAAACATTTACGCTACACAATCGAATTTGTCCAAATTTAGACGTAAAAAAGGTACTGCATACGCAGTACCTTTGTAAGCCGTAAAATCAAATTAAAGTACAGCTTCCCACAATTCAGGATGTGGATTAGCAATAACTTCTGTATTGATAAGCACGCCTTGTTCAGTCGCAATTCTTGCTCCTGCCTCAACGCCTGCTTTAACGTCTGCAACATCACCTGTCATTGAAACAAAGCACTTACCGCCCAAACCACGAGCCACACGAACTTCGATAAGTTCAATATCACCAGATTTAACAGCAGCATCGGCTGCTTGAATTGCACTTGCGGCAGTAAATGTTTCAACAATACCGAATGCTTTCTTTTCCTTAACATCGGCTGTTCCGCAAATTGCCTCAAATACGTTATCACCAAGATTACCTATTACAAATTTATCAATAAGTGCATCTTCTGCGATAAGTTCCGCTCTGTCAACAGCCGCATGAATAGCAGAAAGTTCTCCGCCTACGATTGTGACAAATTTACCCGGACAAACCGAACCTGAACTTATAAGCACGATACCCGCACTCTTTAGCATTTCATCAGTTACAACAATACCCTTAGATACGTTTTTTACTTCAACTAATCCTATTGAATTCATCATCTCTCACCCACTATCTTTCAATAATAACAAATCTGTCTGTGACTGCCTTAACCTTGCCGTCAATGCTTGCGTGCATTGTTGTACCAAGGTCCTCGTATGCTGTTTGAGCAACAACGTCACCAACTTTAACTGTATCGCCGACCTTTACAGTAGCACTTGCCGGCTTACCAACGTGTTGTTTAAGTTCGATATAAACTTCGTTTGGAGCAAAGTCTATATACTTTCTTTCAACGTGTGCTTTAACATACTTTCTTATTCCCAGTCTGTCAATCAGAACAGACGAAGATACAAGTCTTGACGCTCTTTCAGGTCTTACCTGTTGTGGCGCTTGATTATTCTGACGTCTTAGACCCTTTCTTCCAAGAGCACCTTTGACGTCCATTGAAATCTTCTGCGGGTCAAGCATTTGCTGACAACCGATAACGGTACAGACACCGCAACCGCAGCATAGAGCCGACTGCAAAAAGCTTTCTGAATCTGTAACTTCGCTGTGCGATGCCGCACGAACTGTCTTATGCACATTGATATTATAGCCAAGCAAGTTTCTCGGACACATATCACTACACATTGTACAGTTACAGCAAGCTGCAGACGCACGCTTTAATGTCATTGAAATTGGCATTCTCTTACGTTGAATGATAGAATGAGTTTCAGGGAATATAAGAAGTCCCTTAGTTGTCTTAGTAACTGAATCGTTTTCCAAATCAACAAGTCTTCCCATCATAGGACCGCCGTTAATAACAGCCTTACCGTCAAGGTCCCCGTGTCCTGTTGCCTCAAGCAACGCCTTAATCTTCATTCCGACAGGAACTTTAACTGTAATATCCTCATCAACGTCACCGCCGATTGTTACATACTTTTGAGTAACAGGCTGACCGTTTGTAATTGCACAGTGAATGTTATAAACAGTTTCAACGTTAATAACCATTACTCCGACCATTACAGGGATTGCTCCCTCCGGAATAATCTTGCCTGTTGTTTCATATGTAAGTACAACTTCGTCACCGGCAGGATAAATGTCAGGGATTTCCTTAATTCTTACCTTTGTACCCTCAAGTGATGCAACAATTTTTGTATCCAAAAGGTGCATATTCTTACCCTTAATACCGATAATTGCCTCATCTGCACCCATTGTATCAATTAGTACATTAAGTGTATCAACAAGTGCCTGAAGGTGATGTTCCAAAATGTGATGGTCAACCATCATCAATGGTTCACATTCTGCCGCATTCACTATAATCTGTTTTACTTTGTCTGAAAATTTTCTGTGAGTAGGGAATCCGGCACCACCGGCACCGACTATACCTGCATCATATACAATTTTCTGAAGCTCTTCAAATGTCATTTTGCTTCTTCCTCCCCAAAGAGTTATTATGTGGGTTTATTTACTGAATTTAATCAGCATTGTTTCTCGTCAAGTATACCGACAATCGTTGCGTCAACTGGTGAATTTGCATCACCGATTGCAACTCTCGCACTGCTACCTGTAGTAATTATAACGTCCTCACCGATACCGGCGCCGACTCCGTCAACTGCTACAAGGAACTTATCGACAAGATTTTTATTTTCAATACATTGTACAAGCATAAACTTATATCCCACCAAACCTTCAAGTTTATGAGTTGATACAACGCTTCCATATACTCTGCCAATAATCATTATTATCAATCCTCTTATTAGACAAAAAGCCTAATATGGTTATTTTTCTAAAATCACAACTCTGTCGCCTGTCTTTATTGCACAGGCATTTGCGTCATCAGTATCGATGTGCATTTCCGTATTAAAGTCTTCTCTAACTCTGACCTGAACGTTATAGAAACGTGTCGGTTTTGAGTTTTGGATTTCAACATCAACGATGTCATTATCCTTAATTCCATACTTTTCTGCCTCTGCAGGAGTCATATGTATGTGTCTGTTGGCTATGATACAGCCTTCATTTAAAAATATACTGCCCTTTGGACCAACCAACGCCATCGGCGCACTGCCCTTTAACTCGCCTGAAGGACGTACAGGCGGACTAACCTTTAATTTAAAGGTATCTGTTCTTGAAATTTCAACTTGTGATTGTTTTCTGACAGGACCAAGTACACGAACACCCTCGATTGTACGAAGTGACGGACTTACCAATGTTACACATTCTTCTGCCGCAAACTGATCACCCATAAGCATTTTCTTTACAGTAAGTTCGTGTCCCTTACCAAAAAGAATTTCCAAATGTTCCTGTGATAAATGAACATGTCTTGCCGACACGCCGACTTTTATTCCTTTATTATCTTCTTTTTGCTTAATAATATCTACAACTGCCTTAGCAATCATATCTTGCAAATTGTTGTCCATTCCTTTTTCCTCCTAAAAATTGAGGTTTCATTCCCCATAGCTGTGACGGGAAAATTAAATTTCCCCGTCAGCCATGTCGGAATCGGACTTAACGTCCATACTTCGCCTTATGTATTTCTACATAAGAATTTTTACTTACTAAATCAAACAGCAGGTAAAATCTTTTCAACGTCACTGTGTGGACGAGGAATTACGTGAACTGATACAAGTTCACCAAGTCTTGAACCTGCTGCAGCACCTGCGTCTGTTGCAGCCTGAACTGCACCAACGTCACCTCTTACCATAACTGTTACAAGACCTGAACCGATTCTTTCTGTACCGATTAGTGTAACGTTTGCAGCCTTAACCATAGCATCTGCTGCCTCGATTGCTGCTACAAGACCTCTTGTTTCTACCATACCTAATGCTTCTACTGCCATTTTAAATTTCCTCCTATTTTTTCTTGGGCGAATGCCCTTTTTTACTTAATTTATTTATCTAAAAGCACCAATGTGCAAATTAGAACTTAATTATTGTGTTTTCTTCGGACGACCGCGTCTTCTTGTTGCCGGTTTCTTTTCGGCAGTTGTTTTCGCAGTCTTTTCCGTTTCTGTTGATTTCTCAACTGTTTTTGGTTTTTCAGCCTTAACCGGAGTTTCTTTTATCGCTCCAACGTGCGTTCCCGCAATTTCCGAGTTAGGCTTTTTCTCCTCCTCGTCAAGATGCAAGAACTTAAATATCTCATGATGAGGTCTTGCTATAACCTGTGACGCTTTCAAACATCCGTCCTTTGTAGCTCTTGCCACACCGGCGTCAACTGACGCTTTTACGGAAGTAAGTTCGCCTCTTACGACTATTGTTACAAGTCTGCCTCCAAGCTTACGCTCTGTCGCAACAAACTCAACATCAGCCGCTTTCAGCATATCGTCAAGCATTATAATAGCATTTCCCAACGCTGAAACCTCAACCAAACCTAATGAATATTCCATCTGCTAACCTCCTACTTAAATCGAAGGCAGGATTTTGGCAATGTCATCATGCGGACGAGGAATTACATTAACTGCATAAACCTCTCCGATTTCTTTTGCCACTGCCTCACCGGCTTTAACAGCCGCCGTAACAGCGTCAACATCGCCTTGAATCACTACATTCACAAGACCTGAGCCGATTTTCTCAGTTCCGACTACCCATACGTCAGCGGTTTTGGTCATAACGTCGGAAGCTTCAATAGAAGCGGTAAGACTTCTTGTTTCGATAAATCCTAATGCCTGCACTCCTATATCATTCCTTTCCTTAAATTTACGCTACGCGTTATTTGGTATATGACCTACCTTATCTCTGCCGACACTTGTTCGGTTCGCCATTTTTTGCGAATCGTCGGTTGGTCTTGCAATTATGTGCTTATTTATAAGTCCGGATATGCTCTCCGCTGTTCTTGCAGCCGCATCAACCGCCGCAGTAACGGCACTGACACTGCCTTGAACTTTGACAGCCATAATAAGCGGTACTTCTACCAAATCGGCGTTTGCCGGCTTATTTGAGTCGATTGCAATAACTTTAACGTCTGCAGCTTTTGCAGCCGCGTCTGCCGCTGTTATCGCAGTAACAAATCCGAACATTTCTATAATTCCTATTGCGTCATTCATACTTATTCAGCCTTTCTTCCGAGGTTTAGATTAAGTCTTTTCTGACGTAAGCTATTTTCAATCCCTTCTGAGCAAGGTTTGTTTCAAGTGCCTCGTTCATTTCTTCAAGTGGGAATCTGTGTGTAATAAGTTCCTTAATAGGCAATCCGATTGCGATTGCTCTCTTTAAGAAATCAAATGTTGTAGCATAATCTCTAAGAGTATATACCCATGAGCCTACAAGCGTAATTTCCTTTGAGCAAAGGTCAAAGTGAGGATTGATTGTAGCGTCACCGCCGTTGATAAAGAAACCAAGTTCACAAAGTCCGCCGCCGTTTCTGATGAACTTATAGATATTGCTGTGAGCAACAGGCGAACCTGTACACTGGAATGCAAAATCTGCAAGATGTCCGCCGAAAGCGTCCTTTACAGCATTTGCAAGGTTATCGATACCCTTGTAGTTCATAAAGTTAACTGTTTCACCGGCACCCATTCTCTTAGCGAATGCAAGTCTTTGTTCATTACCGTCAACTGCAACGATATTTTCAATACCCATTGTGCGTAGAACTGCTATACAGATAAGACCGATAGGTCCGCAACCCTGAACAACAACTCTTGAGTTAAATCTCAAAATGTTAGTTGTCTTTGCTCTTTCAACAGCGTGTACCAAAACCGCACATGGCTCGATAAGAATTCTTGAATCAAGATCAAGGTCGCTTACGTTAAACACTGTTGAACCGCCTCTGATAAGAATGTAGTCACTGTACCAGCCGTTTAGGTGAACGTCATCATCAGGAAGAAGTCCGTAAACGTCTGCACCGCCTACATTTTGCTTATTAAGGTCAAACATTGTAATATCAGGATCGTCTTTGAAAATCATACAAGTAACAACCTTATCACCGATGTTTAAAGGCTTACCTGCGCTGTCTTTCTTAACGTTTTTACCCATCTTTACGATTTCACCCGTACCCTCGTGTCCAAGAACAACAGGGATAAGTGAGAATGGGTCATTCTTATATTCGTGAGCATCTGTACCGCAAACACCGCAGCCTTCAACTCTTACAAGAATATCGTCATCACCCAACTCAGGGATTGGGTATTCCTGAATTTCAAAGTGCTTTAATTCTGTCATCATAGCAACTTTTGCAGTCTTTGGAATGTTACCGCTCGGAGCTGCTTGTGCTTTTGGAGCTGATGCAGGAGCACCGCTTGTCATTTCTTGCAAAACCTGTTGTACAAGCTTTGCTACATCATTTTCGTTTATATTCAAGGTTTTCACTCCTTTTTATATGATATTAAGTGCGTCTGAAAGTACGCATCTTCTCTGACGTGTAAAACTTCTCGGAGAAGTGATACCCTCACCTGTCGGACCGGCAATAGTAAAGGTTGTCCAACCTTCAGCGTTAAAGCCGATACCTGCATATGACGGAGCATTCTTAACAAATATTGTTGTACAGATTGCTTTTGCATATTGTGTCATATGGTCAACATTCTTTGAATGAAGATGAGCGCTGTGACGATTGCCGTGTTCAGCCTTAACAGCCATTTCAACAGCCTCGTCGAATGTATCTACTCTGACGATAGGAAGTATCGGCATCATAAGTTCTGTCTGAACAAATGCCTGTGAAAACTCTGTTTCACAAATGATACATCTAATATCGTCACCGACATTGATACCGATTTGAGCAAGAATCTTCTTTGCGTCACGTCCAACCCAATCCTTATTGATAACACGTTTTGGCTGTTCGCCCTCTTTTTTAGGCTTTGACCAAACAAGGACAACATCCTCAAGTTGTTTAACTTGTGCCGCATTGATTAGGTAAGCACCGTTCTTCAACATATTCTGAATAAGCTCGTCCGCAACATTTTTCATTACGAAACATTCTTTTTCAGCGATACAAGGAAGATTGTTATCAAATGTACATCCGTCGATAATATCTTTAGCCGCCTTTGGAATGTCGGCAGTATCATCAACAACAACAGGAGGATTACCTGCGCCTGCGCCGATAGCTTTCTTTCCGCTTGAAAGCAGCATTTTAACAACGCCCGGACCGCCTGTTGCAACAAGCATTCTTACTGATGGGTCATTAACCATCTTAGCAGAAGTTTCTCTTGTCGGTTCCTTTACTGTACATACGATATTTTCCGGACCGCCTGCCGCAAGAATAGCTCTGTTGACAAGGTCAACAGCATATGCTGAAATTCTCTTTGCGTGCGGGTGCGGATTGAATATAACACCGTTACCGCCTGCAAGCATACAGATACTGTTACAAATAACTGTACAGCTTGGGTTTGTTGACGGTGTGATTGCACCGATAATTCCGAACGGAGCCATCTCAACAAGTGTAAGACCTCTGTCACCGGATAGTGCACGGGTTTCAAGGTCAGATGTACCAAGAGTTTTATCGGCAACAAGGTGATGCTTTAAAATCTTGTGATAAACATTACCCATTTTAGTATCCTCAACAGCCAACTTAGCCATTGGTTCAGCCTCTTCATGAGTAAGACGTCTGATTTCCTTTATAATATTTTCCCTTTGTTCTTTATTATAATGTCTAAAGGTCGTGTAAGCTTTGTTACAAGCTGCAATGGCCTCTTCCATTGTATCGAATACACCAAGCTGCTTTCTTGCAGGCTTGTTATCGAATGATGAAATATCCATTCCGGCAATAACGTTTTTAACGATTTCGCTTACTTGCTTTTCATCTACCATTAACTTTTCCAACCTCCTCAAGCAAATCGAGCTTTAAAATACGCGTCGGCAACCATTGCAAGAGTTGTATCTTGTTCTTTTGTGCCGCCCGAAACTCCGATTCCGCCGTATATTTTTTTGTCTGTTCTAAGCGGATAACCTCCGCCCAACAGCAATATTCCGTTTCCGTTTGTAAGTCCGTCAAGCGCACCGCCTCTTGATTCATCAAGTGCGATATGTGTAGGCATTTTCAATGCTACAGCTGTATAAGCCTTATCCTGTGACGCCTGAACGCTTGCTATGTAACTATCGTCCATTGCGTGAAGAAGTACAAGATTTGCACCCTCGTCACGAATTGCAACAACCACTTTAACTCCCAAAATCGTTGCCGCTTTTTCAACTGCCTCGGCAAGTTCTTTCGCCATAGCAATAGTCATCTTTTCGGGACTTTCATGTTTGCAATTTCCGCCGCACTTACATTGTTTTTTACACTCTTTTTTCACTTCCGGTTTAACCTCCGTCGGTTTAGGAGCAGAAACAGGTTTTGCGACTTTTTTTTGTTTAACGGTTTGTCCAGAGTTAAGGCGTACTGCCAACTCATCGACAAGTTCATCAATAGTTTTCATGATGTTTCTCCGTTACTTATTTATTAAGTTGTTCCATAACTTTCTTTGTTACTTCTGCAACAAGGCTTTCCATATCCTTATTTGATGATGAAGGAGTCGGGCAAACCTGTGAAGGAAGCGGTTGGAAACCATGATAAGCGGCTGATGATTCTACGCCGTACTTTTCATTAGCCTCTGTTGGTGACATTGAGCAAGTATCGTCACCTTCATAACAACCCGGACAAAGCTTTTCCATAGGGTGCTTACCCGGAACGCCGAATTGCTTTCTAAGTTCAACAAGTTTCTTAACTTCACCGCAAGGGATTTCCTTTTCACCGCCAAGCATTCTTGCATAGAAAAGTAGCTTTGCGTAAAATTCTGTTGATTCCATTCTGAAGAATGCTGTGTTTAGGTCACAACCGAATGAAAGTGCACCGTGGTTTGCAAGTAGAATTGCATCATAATCTTGAAGATATGGTTCAAGTGATTCAGGAATTTCCATTGTTGACGGTGTACCGTATTGTGCGATTGGCACTGCACCAAGGAAGATGATAGCTTCCGGCATAATTAGCTTGTCAAGCGGAATACCTGCGATAGCAAATGAAGTTGCAATCGGAGGATGAGCATGAACAACGGCATTTACGTCCGGTCTTTGCTGATAAACCTTCAAGTGCATTTTGAATTCTGATGAAGGTTTCCAAGGGCCGTTAGCCTCTTTTATATTACCTTGTCCATCAACTTTACAAATCATTTCAGGAGTCATGAAACCCTTACTTACGCCTGTCGGTGTAACATAGTAATTGTTGTCATCAATTTTGACTGAAAAGTTACCGTCATTTGCGGCAACAAAACCGTCATTATAAATTCTCCTTCCGATTTCGCATAATTCTTTCTTAATTTCAAAGTCAGACTTATACATTTGTTTTCCCTCTTTTCTTTGTTTTTTTTGGTTTTATTTTGTTTTGTCTTTATTATACACCATATAAGTCTTGTTGTAAAGACTTTTTTCTGTGTTTTTGTGCTGTTTACCGCACAGACAAATTGTAAATTAATATCTTTAACTGTACATTATTATTTTATCACAAAACACCTATACTTTGCAAGTCTTTTGCGTAACATTTTGCACAATAAAACTTATTATTTTTTCCGCTTTATCAATAATATACAAGCGTGATACGTGAATTTTGTGAAATGTAACCAAAATGTAATATTGTTGTATTATAATCGCAATCTTACATCGTATTTCACCATAAAAATAACGGACGCATTCGCGTCCGTTATTATATTATTCTATTCAGAAATTAGTCTACAAATCTGTAAACAATGATTTCTTGGATAGTACCCTTATCTGCAAATCTTGCAAATACATAGTCACCAGTCTTTGACTCAGCATCGTATGTGATAAGGTCTGAAATTTCACTACCGTCTGTATCTATATCAGCGGCACCTGTCTTAATGTTAATTTCGATAGTATCCATTAACTTAGATGTATCAAATTCAATGTTGTTCAATGCAGGCGTGTCGATAGTAACTCTTGCATTCTCTGTGAAGTCAGAATCTAACAATGCACCAAATGCAAACATATTACGAGAAGGAAACGGATTGAATGAACCGAATAACAAACCGGCCTTGCTTGCACCATTTTGAACTACATTATAAACATCATCAGCGTCAAGAAGTTTTATAAGTCTTGCACCTGTATCGTAAAGAACCAAATCGCCTTTTGACAGGTAATCAGAAATATCTTTGCCTGCTTTTGCATTCCAAAGATCCTTTGTGTTATAGTCTCTTGCGCTGTTGATAATCTTGTCTGATGTATCAAGTTGACCAAGAACTGAGTTCTTTGTTGTTGTGAATGATGCCTCTGCACCGTTTACATAACCGTGAATTGTGTAAACTGTGTTGTCATCATCATCAACGCCACGTTCGATTTCATCAACGACCATTACCGGATTGTTAGCATTTGTATCAATGTCACCAAGATTTGCAAGTGCATCTGAACTTGCTGTAAAGTTGATAATAATTGTAGGAGCATTTGTATTTTCAAATTCACCCACATAATAGTCACGGCTTGCGCCGTTTTCTCTTACTGCATATGTTGAAGCTGCAGCTGTACCAACTTTGTAGTTATCTGCATTCTTCATGTCATCAGGGTTCTTTGGCACCGAAATTTCAAAAATACCGTCATTAATCTTATATCCGCCTACAAGATTACCTACGATTGCAACACCGTTAAGGTTAGTAGTGCTAATTCTTAGAGCCTTTTCATCTGATACCTTTGATGAATCAACTGCGCAATAAATTCTTGTAAGATTATCACTTGAATTTACTTTATACTTGATAAATCTAATCGGCGAATGAACTGTAATCTTCTTATTGTTAGCATCCTTTGTTTCCCAATCAAAAGTTAGGAATGAAGTATTGTCAGCTATAAGTGCTGAAATTGTTGACTTTGCTTCCTCTTTTGAAGAAAGTGTTGTAGCGGCCGTTGCCTTAGGAGCCCAGTAATCAACACTTGAACCAAGTTTATATTCAGCCGACTTACCGTCTTGAGTCATAATTTCAAGAACGTAACCGCTACCGTCTTCTGCATCATAGCCGTTCATAATCCAACCATACTTTTCGCCTGATTGAAGTAGACCGCCTGCTGTTGACTCAATATATGCAATACGATCGAACATATCTGTATAGAATGTTGATTGTGTACCGCTTACAAGATCGCCAACTGCAACGTTTGCAACATCGTACTTTGTACCGTTGATTGTAGCATAGCTCTTGTCAACCTTTTTTGAAATACCTGATGCCGAACCTGTAAAGCTTTCGCCTGTTACAACAACGTCAACAACTGTATCGTCAAGACTTCTTCTGATTGTTGCTACATCATTCTTCTTTAGGTTTCTAAGTCTGATTTCGTTACCTGCTTTTGTAACATTGATTGTTCTGTCTTCTGAATCGTCAAGTTTGATTGTAAGATTCTTTGTATCGCCGAAGTTATCGTTATCTGCTACTTTACCTACAATTCTTTCGTCTGTTGCACTTGAAACTACCATTGTTTCATATGAATCTACGAATACAACATCAAATACATCGTCCTTGTCACTGTCTACAAGTCTGATACTGCCTTTTTCAGGAAGTAGTAAATCATTGATTGATTCGCCCAATTCAGCAAGTTGGCTGTTTGATATAATCTTACCGTTGTATACGATTGACGCACCGGCACAGTCCTTCTTCTTGCTTACGCCTTCGATTTTGAATTTACCTCCAGCTGTATCAAAGCCTTCAACTGTTTGAATATCATCAGCATCAGCCTTGAATGTTGTTGTCTTTGATGCGTCATATGTTACTGCAAGAACTTTTGGTGTAAGACCGCTGTTTTCCTTGTAGTAATATGTAATCTTTTGAGCAAGGTAATCTTCAAGACCTGTTAGGTCACAGTCAAATAGCTTAGCTTCATCGTCATCATCTGAAACGATTTCGATTTGACCGTCTTGAACGTCTGTTGAAGATACGCTTGTCTTTGATGTAGCTGTAAGAACACCCTTCTTATCGATAACGTCAAACTTAGCCTTTGCCAATGTTCCGTTAGCTTTGTAAGTAGGAGCGCCGTTCTCATAGCCGTTGATTTCCTTGTATTGACCAAGAAGTGCATTATACACCATCTTGATAACTACGCCACGGTCTGAGGCAACGTCTGCCGCACCCGGTGCGTTCTTTGTGATTTCAAGGTCTGACATACCTGCAACCTTGATATAACCGTTAGGATATCCGCCGTAATATTCAGCGTCATCCTGATAGTTCATAGCATTTACAAGCATTACACATACTTGAGCATATGTAACTTCGCCATCAGGAACAAATGTTCCGTCGCCCATACCGCTGATGATATTAGCCTCTAAAGCTGTTTGAATTTGATCAGCAGCCCAGTGTGATGATGTTACATCTGTAAAACCGTTCTGATATGTAGATGTTGATGTTAAATCAAGCATTCTTAGAACGATTGATGCCATTTCCGCTCTTGTTACCTTTGAATCAGGCTTTACACTACCATCTTCATAACCTGTGATAATACCAAGTGCACTACATAGTGAAAGTGCCTTGTCATAATAACTGTCGTTATCATAGCTGCTACCAGATGTAGTAGGAGCAACTGTAGCTACAGGAGCCTCTGTTGCCTCTGCACCGGCAGGAGCCTCTGTTGCCTCTGCACCGGCAGGAGCCTCTGTTGCCTCTGCATCGGCAGGTTTTTCTGTTGCTTCTGCAGAAGTTGTTACAACTGTTTCAGCGTTTGTATCTTCATCTGCAAAGCCGACAACGCCGACTGAGCCTACAAGCATTGCTGATGCCAAAAGCGCACAGATTAGTTTTTTCATCTTGTTACCCATTTGAATACCTCCATAAAATTTAAAAATATAATACAAATTGGATTTTTCCAATTTCTATTAACGAAAATCACAGACAATTATATAGCATTGTCAATACAATTAACAGTTAAAAATCAGTTATAATTGTCTAATTTAAAGACTATTTTCGGCTGTTTTTATAAATTCAACCTGCTTCATTTTTTTCTCTTGCCAACCTTGCAAATTCCCTGTACTCCAGCGGAGAAACTCCGGTATATTTTTTAAATACCTGACTGAAATATTGTGAATTTGAGCCGTAACCGACTTTTTCGGCAACTTCGTAAATTCTGTCCTTTTTACCCTCAATTATGAGGTCTTTCGCCATTTCCATACGTTTTTCCATAACATAATGAGAAAAATTCTTGCCTGTTTCTTTCTTAAACAGCTTTCCGAGATAATCGACATTCGTATATAATATCGTTCCGGCAAGCCATCGCAGCGAAAGATTTTCATTTTCGATATTCTCATCAATTATGTTAATCGTATCACGAATTAGCGAACTGTATATTTTGTTAGATTCCGGTGCATTGGCTTTTGCGATTTCAAAACCGTTCTGTTCAATGAAAGATTTAATCTCACTAAGCTTTTTAGCCGCTTGAACAGAAACAATTCCTTTCATATACTTTTCGATTTTTTCAACACTGCAACAACGAATTATACAGACATAAAGCTCCAAACAATACGTTTTTGCAACTGCCGGAGTCGGCATAGCCTTTTCAAGTGTTTTAAAAAATCCGCTCAAAAGCATTTTCAGCTTTTCCATATCACCGGTTTTTACGGCGTGTTCAATAGCGCCGTATTCAGCTTGTACACTAACAGCATTTTCGTTGATTTTAATATCGTTTTCATACAAAATCTCGCAGCTGTCAGAGTAAAACGAATATCCCATACATCTTTTCAGACGTTCGTATGACGCAGGTGCATCAGCTATTGACGCAATCTTGCTGTATACCGCCATAACATCATACCCATAGCACGTTTTCATAGTATTATGAAATTTCTCAAGTACCGATGTAATCTCTTGCTGTTCCAATAATGTTGTTATAAGAAACAAATGATTTTTTATTGTTGTGCTTAATAATAATCTATCTTCACCGATGTACTGCTCAGAAGTGTTTTTTAAGAAGAATATATCTTCATCTTCACTTTGCTGTGACGGTTTAATGATTATCATTCTTGTTTCAAGCATACGGTCTACGCCAAACGTCTTACAATATATATTGAATATTTCATATGTATCGCCCGTACCAAGAATGTATTCTCTAAGGAATTGTTCTTTGATAATAGGCTTAACTCTGTCCGCCTCGGAAATAACCATTTTTTCAAAATTGCCTTTGTTTCCGACATCAGAATTATGTATATCATTCAACTTATACATAGACACCTCTCCCTTATAGGCACTTTCTCGCACTATACATTTTATATTATATACTGTTTTTCTTATAATTTCAAGTAAAAAATTTTAACAGAAAGTTCTTTGATTGTTCATAATGGATTATTTTGTACTTTTCCCATATTTAATCACTATATCTTGTCTTTGCGGGAGAAAAATTTTTGTAAAAAATTTATGAATGTACGTTGTTCTTTATACCGTTTGTTTAGCTTTTGATGAATACTGTTGAATTTTGTATTAATATGATAAAAAAATCGACCTCCAAATTATTATTTTTAGAGGTCGGTTCATTCTTATTTATTACTTTTTAATATTCTTTACATATATATACGGTTGTTGACGGCTGTTCCATATGTAAATATTCATATCGGTATATGTCTTGTTGCTTAAAGATACTTCCGCTTGTAAATTGCTCAAAGTTGCTTTTTTAACATCAACAATCTTTCCGTTGTTTCTAAATGCCACATAAACCGTTGCACCGTCAGTATTATCATCTACATCAAAAGTTATTATTAGTTTTTCATCTGTAACCTGTGTACCGACCTCGTCAGCCGAATATATTGTCGACGGTACTTGTATACCACTACAATGAATTGTTGCTCTCTGTAAATACCCATTATCGACACCGATATCAATTTTCTTCCATTCCGCTTTTGTTCCAGTATAATATATATCTTTTAAACTGGTGCAATAATAAAATGCCTTTTCACGTATATTTATTACATCATTTGGTATTTCTATACTCGTTAAACTACTGCAATAATCAAATGCACCATTGCCTATACTCGTTACGTGTAAACAGTCAATTCTATTTGGAATACTTACTGATACTGCCGAATCATTGCAATTCGTAATTGTCACCGTTGTCCCGATTACTTCATAATGCAAATAATCTCCATACTTTTTGTCATAATATGCACTTGCTATAATCGGCATAAATGATACCATCATAGAAAGTGATATGCACCTCCAAAAGTGTCTAACTTTTGGGGTGCATATCATTTTTTACACTGCCGTTTCCTATCTCCATAAATATTTTTCTAAATCAATTCTATCGCCGTCAACCTCAATGCCCTCATTTTCAAGCCGTTCCTTTTGAACGTCAACACCCCCGAAAACATACATCGGTGCAAGTTTCCCCTCACGGTTTACCACTCTGTGACAAGGAATGTTTATCGGGTCGGTATTCGCGTGTAGTGCGTTCCCAACAAGTCGGCTGAGCCGTATATTACCCAATCTCATAGCTATGCACCCATACGTTGTAACTTTTCCTTTCGGTATCTGTGTCACTATATCATACACTTTTTCATAAAAATTTTTCATTATCTATCACCGAATTTATTATACTACGACTGACACGATATTTCAATTATATTAATATTATAAAATCTTCCGAAAGATATAAAATATTGCTCAGCTCACATTCGGAAGCGATTGTATTAATTGCAAATTATTTTTTAGGTTGCACATTTTCAGCATTTTTCATTGCAAACAATGTCTGTTTAACGCTACCGTTTATTTAAACATATAAACAACAAACATTTAAACCAAAGATAGCATTTTGCAAAAAAGACAAATAAATATTTTTCTACAACAAAAAACGGAACAAGATTTCTTGTTCCGTTTATGGCTCCTCCAGCTGGGCTCGAACCAGCGACATCATGATTAACAGTCATGCGCTC
>OLOM01001459.1_pt1 | contig 15886 bp, 15 predicted proteins | sample 1672531 | NCBI WGS metagenome assembly OLOM01 (sample SAMEA3136696, study PRJEB25190) | human gut metagenome | reverse complement strand
CCGATATGTTCTGGTAAAGACTTGGACCATGGCAGAAGCTCTGTTAGAAAATCAGTTTTTTTATCCTCCACATGTTTAGGGATTTCTCTGAGCAGATGTCGAACTTTCCTATTATATAAGAAAATTCCACATAGCCGCTGATGATAATGAGCTACATATCTTCCCGGATTTTTCTCAGCACCGAGCAGACTTCCAGTTCAAGTTCTTCCCCCAGGATCCTACCTTCCATCCTTTCTTTTCTGTCATACCCTGCTGTAAGTATAGCATAGACTTTTGTTTCCGGCATTAAAAATTCCATCGACATCCGTTTCTGCACACGGTATAATAGGTATCATGTAAAGAAAAAGGAGGTTGTTTTCTTATGTTATCCTGCACCTACGAAGTAGTCGCCATCGATGGTGATTACGCGCATTTACGCCGCAATGACATCGAACCGGAGGACAATGAAATGAAACTGGTTGCCCGCGCACTGCTGCCGCCGGAAATTATGGAGGGCAGTATTTTGAAATACGAGATGCTGCAGTATGAAATCATTGGCTGATGCTGTTTTTCCGGCCGAGGTGTTTTCTCTCCCGCTCTTTCATGGCATCTCGGAAACCGGGCGGGCGGCTCTTGTTTCGAGCGGGTGGCTGCGGACGTGTTCGTTTGAGAAAAACCAGACCATTTATCACATGGGTGACCGCGTGTCCGAACTGGGGATTGTGCTGTCCGGCAGCGTTTTCGTGGAGAATACGGATCTCTGGGGCAACCGCAGTATCTTAAGCAAGATCACCCCCGGCCAGGTATTTGCCGAAACGTATGCCTTCTGTCGGGAGCCGATGATGGTGAATGTCACGGCAGCCGAAGCCTCGACGGTTCTCTTTTTCAATCTTCGAAACCTCGACCAGACCGCCGATGGTGATGATGCATGGCTGTCCCAGCTTCGCAGTAACATGCTCCGCATCTCCATGCAGAAAAATCTTACCCTCTCCAACCGCATTTTCTGCACTACACCAAAGACGATCCGCGAGCGCGTGCTGGTCTACCTCGCCGCGCAGTCTGCCAAAACCGGCGCCGACACCTTTACGATCCCCTTCGACCGCCAGGGCCTCGCCGACTACCTGAACCTCGACCGGAGCGCCCTCTCCAAAGAACTCGGAAAAATGCAGAAAGAGGGAATCCTCGAATTTCATAAAAACAAATTTACGCTGCGTCATCCGTCTCTCTAGGCGGTACCGCAGCGTAAATTTTATGTGATTTATTTTCCACTTTTCTTTCTTTTTCTCTATTTCCGTGGTTATAACCACATACTTTTCCTGTTCTATCCGATATTCTGTACGTGTAAATTATGAAACTCCGCGCAGATCTGTTTTTCCCTCTGCGCTTAACCCCTCGGAAATACCCTACAGGAGGAACTATTTTTATGGAACAGAATATGTTTTGCTACCAGTGTCAGGAAACTGCCGGCTGCTCCGGCTGTACAAAATCCGGTGTCTGTGGAAAGCGCCCGGAGACAGCGGCGCTGCAGGATCTGCTGATCTGGACGACGAAAGGACTTTCCGCCGTGACGACACAGCTCCGCCGCGAAGAAAAAACCGTCGATGCCAGCGTCAATCATCTCATCACCGAAAACCTGTTTACGACCATCACAAACGTAAACTTTGATGATGATACGATCCGCGCACGAATTGAGGCAACGCTTGAGACCAAAGCGCTTCTCGCTCAGCTTGCCGACTGCTCCGCTCTGCCGGAGGCCGCCCTCTGGAACGGCACAACCGATGAGTTTGCCGCAAAAGCGGTTACCGTCGGCGTACTTTCCACGGAAAATGAGGACATCCGCTCTTTACGCGAGCTCATCACCTACGGTCTGAAAGGACTTGCCGCGTACACCAGCCATGCCAATGTTCTCTTAAAAGAAAACGAGGAAATCGATGCCTTCCTGCAGCGTGCTCTCGCCGCAACGCTCGACGATTCCCTCTCCGCAGAGGAACTGACGGCTCTCGCACTCGAGACCGGCTCCTACGGCGTGCAGGGAATGGCACTGCTCGATGAGGCCAATACTTCCGCTTACGGCAATCCGGAGATCACCACCGTCGATCTCAGTGTCGGCACCCGCCCGGGTATTCTCGTCTCCGGTCATGATCTGCGCGACCTCGAGATGCTGCTCGAGCAGACCGTGAACACCGGCATCGATGTTTACACCCACTCCGAAATGCTGCCTGCACACTACTATCCGGCGTTCAAAAAATATGAACATTTTAAGGGAAATTATGGTAACGCCTGGTGGAAGCAGAAAGAAGAATTTGAAGCCTTCAACGGCCCGATTCTGATGACGACGAACTGTATCGTGCCGCCGAAGGACAGCTACAAAAACCGTATTTACACAACCGGAGCGGTTCGTTATCCGGGATGCCCGCACATCGACGGCGTCATCGGTGAGACAAAAGATTTCTCTCTGCTCATCGAACAGGCAAAACACTGCGCACCGCCGACGGAACTCGAGCAGGGAACCATTGTCGGAGGCTTCGCCCATGCACAGGTACTCGCCCTGGCAGACCAGATCGTCGATGCCGTGAAATCCGGCGCGATCAAAAAATTCGTTGTCATGGCTGGATGTGACGGCCGTGCAAAAAGCCGCAGCTATTACTCTGATTTTGCACAGGCACTGCCGAAAGACACCGTGATTCTGACCGCCGGCTGTGCAAAATACAAATACAACAAGCTGAACCTCGGCGACATCAACGGCATTCCGCGCGTCCTCGATGCCGGCCAGTGCAATGATTCCTACTCTCTTGCCGTGATTGCACTGAAATTAAAGGAGGTCTTCGGCCTCGACGATATCAACGATCTGCCGATCATCTACAATATTTCCTGGTACGAGCAGAAAGCTGTGATTGTTCTTCTGGCACTGCTGTCTCTCGGTGTCAAGAACATCCACCTCGGCCCGACACTTCCGGCATTTTTAAGCCCGAATGTTGCAGCTCTTCTCGTTGAAAACTTCGGCATCGCCGGAATCGATACCGTTGAAAACGATATGGAATTGTTTTTCGGAAAATAAAGAAAACCCCTTGCTTTCTTTCATTTTTCCACGTATACTGTATATGTTCAGACAAAAATATCTTTGAATTTGGGCATATCAGAAAACGGACCTCAGATTCCATTTCTATACACGCCCGACACCGATGAGTCATCTCATCTTAATCACACATTTTTAGAACGTGCCTGGGAATTTTTTCAGACACGTTCTCATTCTATCACGGAGATTTATGAACTATGAGCATCATGAAAAATATCAATAAAGCCAAGGTTATGGTCTTAAAAGATCAGGTTTCCTACCAGGAAGGCCAGATCGTCAGCAAAACACTGGTACAGAATGAATCCGTCAGCATCACCTTATTTGCCTTCGACAAAGGCGAAGAAATCAGCACCCACGAGTCCGGCGGCGACGCCTTCGTCACCTGCCTCGACGGAACCGGTGAAATCACCATCGACGGCGTAAAATACGAACTCCACGAAGGCGAATCCATCGTCATGCCGGCAAAACACCCGCATGCAGTGTATGGAAAAGAGCAGTATAAGATGCTTCTGGTAGTGGTATTCTAACGTATCCTTTTTGAACCAATTATTGATATGCCTGGCAAAATAAGGCAGCATGCCTCAGGATTTCCTGTGATATGCTGCCTTGCCTTTTTATTCATTTACGCCTTTTCTATCAGGCATTCATTCTTTTTGGTCTTTTTATCATAATTAATTCCAACCAGTAGAATATCTCCAATATACGGTTCCAATGATGCAATGTACTTTTTCTCTTTGATCTGATTCAGTGCCGTATGGGCAGAATGATTCCATTTCAGTTCTACGAGAAGTGCCGGGTAATCACTGCGAAATTCCGGTTTCGGAAGATAAACAAAGTCTGCAAAGCCCCTTCCTGTCGGCAGCTCACGAATCGGCTTGAAGTAATACTTCATGGAGCTTAAATAAGCAATCGTCAGAACGCTGCTCAGCGAATTTTCATCATGGTAAGTGATGACAGACGTATAGGAAGAGTGAATCTTCTCGATTTCATCAGCAACTGTTTCGGTATCTAAATCAAGCGTCGCATCAAGAAGCTGATCCGAGGCCGCCTGAAAAGCCATCATTTCATCCCATCTTTTCCGCCGGGTTGCAGCAGTTAATTCCTGACGAAGTTCCTCATTTGGAATAAATGCTGACTGCGTATTCTGATCATAGCCAAGATAACCCAGATGAATCAAATAAGTGAGAACATCATCTTTACTGGAAAAATTGATCATATCATTCTGAAAACAGGAGACATCAACTTCAACAGAAGATCCAGAAAGCATAGTGATAACAGCAGTTTTCAATCCGTCAAAATCCATATTGATGAGCGGGACAATCGCGTCATACGTGCCTGTGCGGGACCAGTAGCTCTGATATTTATTCCAGCGAAGGACTTCGACAACAGCTTTTGGATTATAAACCTGACAGTTCTCCAGCAGATAACCATCATACCACCGTTTGACCTTCTCAAAATCCCGATGATATTGATCACAAAGCGTTTTTACTTCTTCTTCTGTAAAACCAATATATTTCGCAAAACCGCGTGCGTCCAACATCGTAAACTCATTAAAATTATTCAGTGCTGATTGTGTCTGCACTTTTTTTATTGGGAGAATACCAGTCAGATACGCAAGCGCAATATATCTGGTTGGCAGCGTTCCCTTGAATAGACCGCGCAAAAAATTAATATAAGAATCCTGAATTTTTGTGTCCGCTGATGCATCACGAATCAGGACATCCCATTCATCAATAATAATAACAAATCGTTTTTGCGTAGCATCATTAATCAAAGACAGCGCTTCGGGAAGAGATGTGATATTTTCGGGCAATTCAGCTGAATATAAGCTCCTCAGCTCTTGAAGCGTATTCTGTGTAATAAAATCCACAAGATTTTCCGGCCCGCCAGCAGGTTCCATACACCATTGCACATCAAAATGAATGACATCATATTTGTTTAAATGCTTTTCCCAATCCGGTGTCTGACTGATTTTCAAAGATGAAAACATATCTCTGGAGTCACATCCTCTGCTGTAATAAGCCGTCAGCATATCCGCCGTAATCGATTTTCCAAACCTGCGCGGACGACTGTTGCAGATAAATGCATCCGTAGATTCCAGAACGCTGTTCGTATATTCAATTAATCCGGATTTATCAACGTAGATCTGGGCATTCAAAGCACTCTGAAACGCACTCTGATCCGGATTCACAAATAATCCCATATGGCTGCAAACTTCCTTTCTTTCATAATGCAATACGTGTTAGATATATTTTATTATAGCGTGTATAATAACGGATGTCGATGAAATTTTGTGATCATCTTTCACCCGCAACCAACAATTTCTCCCCCCTTTTCCCTCAACTTATTGTATAATAAACATATTAGAGTTTTTTACACCAAACTCACAACGCATGCCAGCTCACTTGCCAATACGCGGACGCTGGAGATGGTGGATGTGCAGCTTGCCTGGCTGATTCTCCGGGCGCTCTACTATTATTATAAAAAACAGTATGAGGAAAACGAGGACAAATCCGTTCTTGAGGAATATATCTTTTGCATTTTCAAGGTCGTCACCGTCGGCTACAACGTGATCCAGGGTTCCGACAAGGGACGCGCGACGAACAAACTGAATGACATCTACCGCAGTGTATCCATTGAAGCTGCAGAAACCGCAAAAACTTTATGCAGAGCCCGGAACTCTTTGCCTGTCTTTCTAAAGAACGTAAGGAAAATCTGCTGGGAACACTACTGTTCCGCCCTTCCATTTACGAGCGTCTTTATTATGAGGAAGAAATAGTCCGCAAGCAGATCGTCTGTTATGAAGAATTTCTGCAGATCGTCCGCAATCCGCAGATCCGTGCCGCAGCGCCGGAGATTGATTTTGAATTTGAAGAGTTTTCCGCAAACTCCTACCTCTCCCTTGTCGATGAATATTTATACTGGAACAAAGTACCCGGGGACATTCTGCTCCGCCTGAAAAAAGCCGCCGAAGACGCCCTCGCCTATGCCAGAGAAAACAAAAATTTCCGCCAGAACGAAGAAACCCTGCTTGGAACACTACACACAATCCAGGGCTATCTCGGCGAAATTTCGATTTCCGAGATGCTGGACACCTACGTCAATGGCTGCGAAACCATGGAAGGCGTCCACGCCTCCATCGACAAAACCCGCGAGTTTCTCTTCTACTGCGGCATGTTCCACGACGCCGGAAAACTCTATTTCCTGGATACGATCAACCTGTTTGCGCGTTCCCTTTTCAATGAGGAATTTGACCTGATCCGACTGCCTCGATGCGGCAACCAATTCCGTCGGACGCGCCTACAGCTCCAGCAAAAATTTTGCCGATATGCTCGCCGATCTCCGCTGCAACGCAGGCCGTATGTTCAACCCGGATCTCGTACAGCTCTTTGTTTCCAAGATTTCCTGCCGTCTTCTCACCAGCAGAATAATACGCTTATACGAATCACGTGATTGCTGTACCTGTCTGCATGGCCTAATCAGAAACATAGCGCATGGTGCAAACACATCTTAATGTTGGTATTCACTTTGTTAATCTTCATGTGAACATTATTTTCAAAAAAAATTATTTTTATTATTTTGCGTTCACTATAGTTCATTTTATTATTAAACATTTTGTTAACGCAGATAAAAGAAAACTGTTTACATTTTGAAAAAAATATACTAAAATAACAGAAACAGGCAAATCTCCGCCGGGCGAAAAAACGGCGGAGATTTTTCTGGGAAAAAGGGCAAAAAAGCAGAAAATAAATTCTGCAGATCAGTCCGGAAAACATGAAAATACATTTTGTATTATTTTACAGGGAGGAACTCATACTATGAAAGAAATCATCCAGGGCTTCTACCAGAAGAAACATTTCTGGACCCGCCTGATTCTGGTCATCGCTGCCGTCATCCTGATGGGCTTTGCGCTCTCATGGCTGCTTCTCGTCGATCTCGGCACCGATCCGTGTACCTTGTTAAACCAGACCATCTCCACCCGCCTCGGCATCAGCATCGGAAACTGGCAGGCGCTCTTCAATACCGTCCTGCTCATCTTCGTTATCATTTTCGGCGGCAGAAACTTAGGCTTCGGAACCCTCGCAAACATGTTTCTCGTGGGATATTCCATCGACTTTTTCTCCTGGATCTGGGCGAAAGTCCTTCCGGCAGACCTCTTCACCTCGATGGGTGTGCGAATCGCCGTGCTGATCCCGGCGCTGGTCCTGTTTATCCTTGCCGCATCCTTCTATATGGATGTTGATATGGGAACTGCACCGTACGATGCAGTATCCTTCATTATCTCCACCCACCTGCCGAACGTTTCGTTCCGTGTGATCCGCATCGTCTACGACTTCGTTGTCACCGCGATCGCCGTTCTGCTCGGCGGAAAACTCGGCATTGTCACCGTGCTGATGGTTATTACCCTCGGTCCGGTCATTGAATGGCTGGGAAATATCATGAAACAGCATCTGAATATTTTTGATGACTGAAATCATTGCTTTTCCGCGCTTTCTATACTACAATAGAACTACCAGATGATCTTTTTTCTAAAAGAAAAGCCTGCCTCCGGGACTCACATCTCTGTGGCAGGCTTTTCTTCCCTAAAAATAGCCGAAAAAAGACTCAAAAAGCAGAAAATCATTTATATTAAGGAGGTTTTTCCTATGAGCAACACCCCAAACCCTGTTTACGAAAAACTGATGAAATGCTACGAGAGCTTCCGCTCCCAGATCGATTTCCAGCCGGAAGTCGCACTGATTCTCGGTTCCGGCCTCGGTGATTTTGCGAATGATATCCGCGTTACCGCAACCCTCGATTACCACGATATCGAAGGCTTCCCGGTTTCCACTGTTCCGGGCCACGCGGGCCGTTTTATCTTCGGCTACGTCGGCGATGTGCCGGTTGTCTGCATGCAGGGCCGCGTTCATTATTATGAAGGCTATCCGATGACCGACGTCGTTCTCCCGACCCGCCTCATGAAGCTGATGGGTGCAAAAGCACTGTTCTTAACCAACGCCGCTGGCGGCATCAAGCAGGGTACAAAACCAGGCTCTCTGATGCTGTTAAACGGCCAGATCGCCTGCTTCGTTCCATCTCCGCTTATCGGACCGAACATCGACGAGCTCGGCACCCGTTTCCCGGATATGAGCCAGATCTACGACCTTGAATTCCAGAAAATCGCACGGAAAGCCGCAGCCAGCCTTGATATCGACCTGATGGAAGGCGTTTATCTGCAGCTCACCGGCCCGCAGTACGAGTCCCCGCAGGAAATCGCCATGTGCCGCACCCTCGGCGCAGACGCGGTCGGCATGAGCACCGCCTGCGAAGCCATCGCTGCACGCCATATGGGCATGCGCGTCATCGGTATTTCCTGCATTACCAATCTTGCCGCCGGCATCTCCCCGCAGCCTCTGTGCCATGCGGAAGTTCAGGAGGCAGCTGACATGGTTGCACCGCAGTTCAAAAAACTCGTTGCCGCAACGATTCAGGGCATCGCAAAGACACTGTAAACAGCACGTAAAATAAAGGAGAGATCTTTTTTGAATACACGTTTTTACAACGCCAAAATTCTCGTACTCGACGCTGAAAACCATTTTTTCATCGCCGAAGACGAACTTCATGTCACCGGCGACACCATCACCTATATCGGACCTGGTAGAAAAGCAGATCCAGATGCCGCAGAGACCTCTGTCTTCGACCGCGAAATTGACGCCCGCGGCAATCTCCTGATCCCGGGCTTTAAAAACGCACACACGCACACCCCGATGACCTTCCTCCGCTCCTACGCGGACGATCTCCCGCTCCACGAATGGCTCGAGCGCCAGGTCTTCCCGAACGAGGCAAAGCTCGCCGGGGACGACGTTTACTGGCTCAATATCCTCGGCATCATGGAATATCTGACGAGCGGCATCACCTCCAATTTCGACATGTACATCCAGCAGAAAAACAGCATCGCTGCCACGGTCGACACCGGATTCCGCACCGTTCTTACCAGCGGTCTCAACAACTTCGTCGACAGCCCGGAAATTCTCGAAGAGATGTATAACTATGTCAACGAACTCTCCGACCGCACCTCGTATCTGCTCGGTTTCCACGCCGAATATACGACCGGCGGCCCGCTTCTTGAAGCCGTTGCCAAACTCGCCGAAAAATACCATTCCCCTGTCTGGACACACAACGCCGAAACAAAAAGCGAAGTCGAAGGCTGCAAAGAACGCTGGGGCCTCACACCGACACAGCTGATGGAACGCTTAGGCATGTTCCAGTACGGAGGCGGCGGCTACCACTGCATCTGGATGGAGGACCGCGATTTCGAAATTTTCCGCGACCGGAAACTGACGGCCGTTACTAATCCCTCCTCCAACCTGAAGCTCGCGTCCGGCATCTGCCCGCTGAAACGTTTTTACGATAACGGCATCAACCTCGCCATCGGCACCGACGGACCGGCCAGCAACAACTGCCTCGACATGTTCCGCGAAATGTTCCTGACCACCGGTCTTTCCAAAGTCCGTGAGATGGACGCCGCAGGAATCCCGGCTGATGCGATACTCTACATGGCAACCGCAGGCGGCGCACACGCGATGCAGATCGATGACTGTGACCGTCTCGCCGTTGGCAAAAAGGCGGATCTCGTCATGATTGATCTGCACCAGCCTAACATGCAGCCGGAAAATAATCTGATCAAAAACCTCGTTTACAGCGGCAGCAAACAGAACGTAAAGCTTACCATGGTAAACGGTCAAATTCTCTACGAAAACGGCGAATTCCGCATCGGCTTTGACCCGGAAGAAATTTATGCAAGATCCAACGCCATTATCCGAAGAATTTCCGGCTCGCATGCAGATAATTAGTGGATTTCACGCAGTTTTTCCTTTGCTTGACATACTTTTTTCTTTTATATTATAATGTAGCCATACACGCAGAAACGCTGTACCTATTGAAAGGAGAATACTATTATGAAAAAGAAAGTAGTTAGCTTACTGCTTGCAGCCGCCATGACAACTGCTGCACTCGCAGGATGCGGTTCCTCCAACGGATCCTCTTCCTCCGACGCATCCACAGGCGCCGATTCCACCAGCGCAACTTCCGCTTCTGCTTCCACAGACGGAGAAAAAAAAGACGCCGCAGATGAGAAAATTGCCATGATCACAGACTCCGGAGATATCACCGACGAATCCTTCAACCAGATCACCTGGGAAACTGTATGCGCCTACGGCGATGCAAACGGCGTAGAGTACGAGTATTACAAACCGGCAGAGGATACCGATGAAGAGCGTATCAACTCCATCGATCTTGCTGTTTCCGAGGGTGCTACCGTTGTTGTAATGCCAGGTTACCTGTTCGGACCTGCCATCGCTGAAGAGCAGGACACCTATCCGGATGTAACCTTCATCGCAGTCGATGTTACCGAAGGTGATATTGTAAAAAACGGCAAAGCTGTTGATCTCGGAAAGAACGTGTACATCTGCTCCTTCGAAGAAGAGCAGGCCGGCTACCTGGCTGGATACGCTGCAGTAAAAGACGGCTACACAAGCCTTGGTTTCCTCGGCGGTATCGCTGTTCCGGCCGTTATCCGTTTCGGTTACGGTTATGTACAGGGTATCAACGCTGCTGCTGAAGAAGACGGCGTAGATGTAAACGTAAAATATTACTATGGCGGCCAGTTCTACGGCGATGACTCCATCACCGCCCGTATGGAGGGCTGGTATGCAGACGGAACACAGGTTGTATTCGCCTGCGGCGGCGGTATCTGGACATCTGCTCTGGATGCAGCTGAGACACACGACGGAAAAGTTATTGGTGTAGACGTTGACCAGCGTTCCAAAATCGGCGAGCGCTGCCTGACTTCCGCTATGAAAGGTCTTCCAAGCGCCATCAACAACGCTCTGGATTCCTACTTCAGCGGAAACTTCTCTGAACTTGGCGGAACTGCTCAGCAGCTTGGACTGAAAGACGGAGATTACATCGGCCTTCCTACCGATTCCGAATCCTGGGGATTCACAACCTTCACACAGGATCAGTATGAAACTGTACTGGCTGGTATCCGCGATGGTTCCATCGAAATCTCCAGCGATACAGAAAATCAGCCGGAAGTAGGTTCTCACGTAACCGTTGATTACATCAGCTAATGTGCATACTGTTTCTGTAACAATATGCCTTTTGGGGAAGAGAATATTATTTCTCTTCCCCTTTTTTTCTGCCACACAAAATGCTATACTAGACATAATGAAAGCCCGCAGTTCTGCCTGTTTTCCATACCTTCGGCAGTCCTGCAAAACCACGCTTGGAAGGGAATATGTATATGGAAAATGAGTACATTATTGAGATGTTGAACATCACCAAAGAATTCCCGGGTATCAAGGCGAACGACAACATTACGTTACAGCTCAAAAAGGGAGAAATCCATGCTCTGCTTGGAGAAAACGGTGCAGGAAAATCAACCCTGATGAGTATTCTTTTTGGTCTGTATCAGCCTACCTCCGGAATCATCAAGAAGAATGGGCAGGAAGTCCATATCAACACGCCGAACGACGCCAACGATCTCAACATCGGTATGGTGCACCAGCACTTTAAGCTGGTCGAATGTTTCTCGGTTCTCGACAACATCATCCTCGGCGTAGAGCCGACCAAAGGCCTTTTCCTCGAAAAAAAGAATGCCCGTGCAAAAGTCATGGAGCTGAGCGAGAAATACGGTCTGATGGTCGATCCGGACGCTCTAATCTCAGATATCACCGTCGGCATGCAGCAGCGTACCGAAATTCTGAAAATGCTCTACCGTGACAACGAAGTCCTGATCTTCGACGAGCCGACCGCTGTTCTGACGCCGCAGGAAATCGACGAGCTGATGAAGATCATGAAGAACCTCGCAAAAGAAGGAAAATCCATCCTCTTCATCACCCATAAACTCAACGAGATCATGGAAGTTGCCGACCGCTGTACGATTCTCCGCAAAGGAAAATACATCGGAACCGTCAACATCAGCGAAACTTCCAAAGAAGAGCTCTCCCGCATGATGGTCGGAAGAAACGTCAGCTTCTCCGTCAACAAAAAGCCGTCAAAACCGGGCGACACCGTTCTGAAAGTAGAGCACATGACCGTACCGAGCAAGGTGCACGGAAACAACGCCGTCAAAGATGTTTCCTTTAATGTAAGAAAAGGCGAGATTGTCTGCATCGCAGGTATCGATGGAAACGGCCAGTCCGAGTTCGTTCAGGGCCTCACGGGACTGGAAAAAGTATCCGGCGGCAAAATTCTGTTCAACGGACAGGACATCACGAAAGCTTCCATCCGCGACCGCTCCAAGATGGGCATGAGCCACATCCCGGAGGACCGCCATAAACACGGCCTCGTGCTGGATTACTCCATCGAGCAGAACATGGTGCTGCAGCGTTACTGGCAGCCGGAATTTGAATCCTTCGGCTTTATCAAATCAAAAGCCGTGCGCGAATATGCCGAGCGCCTGATCGAGCAGTACGATGTCCGCAGCGGCCAGGGTCCTGTGACCATCACCCGCAGCATGTCCGGCGGAAACCAGCAGAAAGCGATCATCGCGCGTGAGATCGACAAAGATCCTGATCTTCTCGTTGCGGTACAACCTACCCGTGGTCTTGATGTCGGAGCTATCGAATACATTCACAGCCAGCTCGTTGCACAGCGCGACAAGGGAAAAGCCGTTCTTCTGGTTTCTCTGGAACTGGATGAGGTTATGGATGTTTCCGACCGTATTCTTGTTATGTACGAAGGAGAGCTGGTCGGCCAGCTGGATCCGAAAACCGTTTCTGTCGAAGAACTCGGTCTCTACATGGCAGGTGCAAAACGGGATCCGGTTCCCGAAGAAGTATAAAAGAGAGGTAAGAAAAGCATGAACGAAAAAACGAAAAACGCTCTTCTGTCCATTGTCGCTTCTCTTGTATGTATTGTGATCGGTCTTCTTGTGGGATTTATCATTTTATACTGCATCAACGCGGAGAACGCAGTGGATGGATTTACACGAATCATCAAAGGCGGCTTTTACTTAAAGCCGAAGGGAATCGGAAGTGAAATCGCTCAGTCCGCTCCCCTGATTATGACCGGACTTTCGGTTGCATTTGCTTTTAAAACAGGTCTGTTCAACATCGGTGCTGCCGGACAGTACACCGTCGGTGTCTTCGGCGCCCTGTATTTTGCCATTATCCTCCACATGCCGTGGTATGTATGCCTTCTGGCTGCTATGGTCTGCGGAGCCATCTGGGGTGCTGTTCCGGGAATTTTCAAGGCGTACTTTAATGTCAACGAGGTTATCACCTCCATCATGTTTAACTGGATTGGTCTTTATCTTGTCAATGAGCTGATGTACAACACCATCCCGGGCATGTATGATCAGAAGACCACACGTACTTACAAATTAAGCTCCGCTTCTCCGAAATCCCTGATTCCGGACTGCGGCATGAACTCCATTTTCCGTACCAGTTCCACAACGATTGCGATTTTCATTGCGATTGCCATTGCGGTCATCATCTACATCGTTCTGAACAAAACAACCTTCGGCTATGAGCTGAAAGCCTGCGGGTTCAATAAGGATGCTGCCAAATACGCCGGCATCAACGAGAAGAGAAACGTTGTTCTCTCCATGACCATCGCAGGTGCGCTTGCCGGAATCGGTGCAGGCCTCTACTTCCTCTCCGGTGCATCCGAGTGGAACCCGCAGGTATCGACAGCACTCCCGGCCATCGGATTTAATGGTATCCCGGTTGCGCTTCTTGCACTTAGCAACCCGATCGGCGTTATCTTCGCTGCTCTCTTCGTTGCTCATATTTCGGTCGGCGGTGCTTACCTGCCTACGAAATATTATCAGCCGGAGATCGCGGACCTGATCGTTGCCGTTATCATTTACCTTTGCGCATTCGTTACCCTGTTCAAGGGCATCGTTGCAAACCTGTTCAAGAGCAAAAAAGAGCAGAAAGCAAATGCCAATGCAGACAACGGAAAGGAGGAGAAGAAATAATGTTCCTTTTAATTAAATTTACCTTACTGTACGCCGTTGTTCTGATGCTCGTTGCGATGGGCGGTATGTTCTCCGAGCGAAGCGGTGTCATCAACATCGCGCTGGAAGGAATCATGGCGATCGGCGGCCTTGCCGGTGTCTTCGTCCTGGTTCTGTTCCCGGATCTCCCGGCTCCTGCACTTGTGGCACTTTCCATTCTGGCGAGCGCCGTATCCGGTATGATCTACTCTCTGCTGCTTGGCTTCTCCGCCATCACACTGAAAGCAGACCAGACGATCGGCGGAACCGCGCTGAACATGCTGGCTACTGCCATTGCCATCGTCCTGGTAAAAGCATTCAACAACGGCTCGGATGCCGGAAACGGTGCAGCTTCCGCAAAGCTGAACTACACCAACGCCGCTTTCATTTACAAGATCGGACCATTTACCGTGAACATCTTCCTGTTCATCGGCATCATCCTTCTGATCTGCAGCTACGTGTTCCTCTTCAAAACGAAATGGGGACTGCGCCTGCGTGCCTGCGGTGAGCATCCACAGGCAGCCGACTCTGTTGGTATCAACGTATACCAGTGGAGATACACCGGTGTTATCATCTCCGGTGCACTCGGCGGTATCGGCGGATTTGCCTACATCGTTCCGTCCGTTACCACCTGGAACTTCGAAGTCGGCGTAGCCGGTGCCGGATTCCTTGCCCTCGCTGTTATGATCTTCGGTCAGTGGAAACCGTTCCACATTGCCGGAGCAGCCGTATTCTTTGCGGTATTCCGTTCCCTGGCAAACATTGCGGACTCCACTGTCCTCTCCCATCTGGGACTGTCCAAGAACATTTACAGCATGATGCCGTTTATCGCATCCATGATTATTCTCGCCTTCACATCCAAGAATTCCCAGGCTCCGAAAGCCGAAGGTATTCCGTACGATAAGGGCGCAAGATAATATGTAACTATTCAGAGCCATGTGAAATGGAAGAAAAAATTGCGAATCATGCTTGCATGAATGAGCGGTTTTTTCTGGAATTTCATATGGCGAGAAGCCACATCGAGATGCAGCGTAAGCGGAATCGAGATGGGGCTCTGAATAATTACCTTGTTTCTTCCACCGAATACGTATGCACCCGGTCGCTCGTCTGGCTGTATGCCTCGCCTTCCGCATAATACTCCTGCGACGTCGTGGAAAAACGCGTAATCGTCTCTTTCACACGCTCCCCCGTCGTTCCCTGATGAAGAAACAGCCCCACGATCATCAGAATCGCAAACACATTCAGAATCAGTACCGCCACATTTACTGCAATGCCAGGTATCTTTTTGATCCACATAGGCTTCCCTCTTTTCTGTCTCCATTGTAACAAAATGCTCCCGAAAATACAAGGAAAGCAGAGACCCCGGCGAACCGGAAATTCTCTGCTTTCCACAAATGACATATTTATTTTTTAATCTTGAAGGGTTTACTCCTCGGTATCATCCTTTGACGGAATCATTTCCTCAAAGTCGAAGTCGAGCATCGGCTTTTCCTCTTCAGCTGACGGTTCTTCAACCGGAGCTTCTGCCATCGGAGCTGCCGGAGCATCGTCCTCAAGATCTTCGGTCAGAATCAGATCCTCGTCCTCTTCTTCCTCGATCATGCTGTCGGTATTCAGATGAATGTTGCTGTAGCACTTCATACCGGTACCAGCCGGGATCGGTTTACCGATGATAACGTTCTCTTTTAAGCCCACAAGGTGGTCAACTTTACCTTTGATAGCGGCATCGGTCAGAACCTTGGTGGTCTCCTGGAAGGATGCTGCAGACAGGAAGGAATCGGATGCCAGGGATGCTTTGGTAATACCAAGCATAACCTGTTTTCCTTCTGCCGGCTCTTTGCCTTCTG
>OLOM01001456.1_pt1 | contig 15900 bp, 13 predicted proteins | sample 1672531 | NCBI WGS metagenome assembly OLOM01 (sample SAMEA3136696, study PRJEB25190) | human gut metagenome | reverse complement strand
TGGGGGCGCCCCCTCGTCAGAAGGCTTAGCTATAATACCCTGCTTCGGGGTGATTGCAAGGGGAAAATTGTAACTTTTTTCAACTTTGCTTTACTATTTTGCAAAACCCCAGGTCAGCAAAGTGCCGTTCGCCTTAAGTTGTGTGCATTTACACATACATGACACTTCGTAGGTTTATCATTGTTGCAAAGTTGTTTTAGAAAGAAGGCGACTGTATGCCTTATGAAGTCGGCGAATACGTCATCTACTCATCTCTGGGAATCTGCCAAGTAATTCAAAACGATGCTCACGTTTCTCTCGCCGGAGACGAAAACGAGCTCTATTACATACTTGCCCCAATAGAGAAACGGCTCGGAAAGGCCTATGTGCCCCACTCACGCAGTGCTGAATTACGACACACCCTTAATAAAGAAGAGGCATTACGTTCGCTTGACATGGTTTTCGACCTTGAGCCGGATACCTTTCAGGATACCAACTCCCATTTGGTTCAAGAACACTTCCGCGAGCTGATTCGTTCAAACGACTTTCTTTCGCTTTTATTAGTCTGCAAATCGATGCACGTACGCATACAGGAGCAAGAAAGCAAGAAACATGGAGCATCCTTAACCTATAAGAAGTTGCTCGATGACGCTCAAAGACGTATTTACGGCGAACTATCCGTTGTGCTCAATATGGAGATAGAAGAAGTTCCCTCTTTTATAAGAGACTATTCTTTACAGCATGAAAAGAATCAGGACTAGGATTCCTATCTTCGTTCTTTGCCGCATATGCACCGGAACAGCACCAATAGTTTCTGGTGCTATTACGAAAAAGAGTCCCTTGGATATACCGAGGGACTCTTTTTAATCATTACCACCCTTGAGGACGGAAGCAGAATTCATGCATTGGCTATGCGAGGATTCCATGTTTGGTCACCTTCGATAAGGCGGCGCGACTTCTACCTTCATTAGGCGCAGCGCCTTTCCTAGCACTATAGTTCCAATCGGGACTCGATTGCCCTACCAAGCGTAACCTCATCCGCAAATTCGAGGTCACCACCTACGGGCAAACCACTTGCCAGGCGCGATACCGTTACACCCAGGGGCTTGATAAGCCGTGCGAGATAACTGGCCGTTGTTTCGCCTTCAATGTTTGGGTTTGTTGCCAAGATAACTTCTTTAATAGAGGCATCCGTAAGGCGGGCCATCAGCTCGGCGATGTGAAGGCGCTCTGGACCGATGCCCTCAAGCGGCGAAAGGGCACCCCCAAGCACATGGTATACGCCCGAAAACGTACCCGTTCGCTCTATTGGCGGGATATCTCGCGGTTCCGATACCACGCATACTATGGAATGGTCGCGCTTTTCAGAAGAGCAGATATCGCAAAGATCACCTTGAGCGTAATTAAAGCATCGTGAGCAAAAATGGACGGTGTCCTTCACTTCGATGATGGAATTGGCCAGACGAAGAGCATCCTCTTTTTCTTCGTTCAGAATCCAATACGCAATTCGTTGGGCTGATTTGGGGCCCACCCCAGGAAGGCGCTCCAGTTCATCAAGTAGCTTCTGTATTGCCGATGAAGCGTTCACTGGATCGCAATTACCTCATACCTGGGATGTTGAGACCGCCGGTAACGGAGCTCATGCGGGCACTGCCCATTTGGTCAACGCCGCGAAGCGCCTCATTGACTGCCGCGCAAACCATATCCTGAAGCATTTCAACATCTTCGGGATCAACCACATCAGGGTTGATGGTAAGGGACTCGATGGATTTGTCTCCACGCGCAACGGCGGTTACCATGCCGCCACCAGCGGTGCCCTCGAACGTCATTTCAGCGATTTCCTGCTGAGCCTTCTGCAATTCTTTCTGCATCTTCTGCGCCTGACGCATCATCTGCTGCATATTCATTCCCATGTTTCTCCTTTGTTAGGGGTTGGGCGCTTCGTTCCAATTAGCCAAAATGGTCACATATCTTTGCATTGTACCGAAAGGCTGACGCTATTCGGGAAGCTCCTCAAACTTTATCCCCTCACCAAAGCTCTGAGTGAGGATGCTCTTGATCTGCTCCACCTCGTCTTGCCCATAAACGGATGGAGCTGCGGCTTGCGCCGAAGCAGGAGCGGCAACATCAGGAACGCCACCAGCCTGGGTGGGTGCCGCCGCAACTGGCGCTACCGCCTGGACAGAACCCGCAGACGCTGGAACCGAGCCACTGGAAGGCTGCGCAGAAGAAGCCGATACCGAGGACTGCTGGCTTGGCGAAGATCCATACTGCTGAGCGTATGGATCTTCGTCGTATTCAGCAGAAACGCTTGCCCCATACACATCGAGGGGGACTTGATCGTCGTATGGTTCAGGCACGGCGGATACTGAAGGCGTTGCCGCAGGAGCCTGTTGTACCGCCGCAGAACGCCTTGGCATAGATGACGCCTGAAATTCGGGCGATGGAGAAGAGGCTACACCGCCCCCCATCTGACGAAGAGCAGATGGGGGCACATAAGAAGTGGCGTTTTGGGGTGCAGACTGAAAGCCCTGCGCCTGGTTCGCCTTTGCTGCCGTCTGCGTCGCCGGTGCCTGGTTTGCCTTTGCTGCCGCCTGCGCCGCGCGCACTGCGGCGACCGCCTTGGCGGCATAAGGATTCTTGGCAGCCGGCGGCGCGGCATTTGGCTGGGACGCCATTCCAGATTGAGCACTCGCAGGCTGCGCGGCAACAGGCGCAGCCGATGAGCTGTTACCGGCCAACGCCAAACGGTACGGCACAGTTCCACCTGCAACCGTCTGGATGGTTTTCGCGAGCAGCTCTTGGACTTCAGCCTTTTGGGCTGCGTTGAATGCAAAAGCGCTATCTTTTCCGAATTCAACCACTATACCCTGGCCATCCGCCTCGGCGGAAACCTTAGCATTCATGAACAGGACACCGCGCGCAGGGTTAACTTTCCTGAGCGAAGCGGTGACCGAATGCCACAAGCGCTGCACGGCAGCAGGATTGGACAGGTCAACCTGAGCGGTAAGCGCTGCTGCCTGGCGCGGCTGAACCGTTTCGGGCGCCTGGGAAAACGATCCAGCTGGCTGAACAGCAGGAGTAGGCGCCGATGCTTGCGGTACCGACGAAGCAACGGCCGGTGGCGTTTGCGGTGCCGGCGGGGCAACAGGAGCCGAAACAGAACCCTGAGGCCAGGCGGCATTGCGACCCGAAGCATCCTGCGCTGCAAGGGCTGCAGGCACTTGGGCAGAGGGGGCAGGCTGGCCGGAAGAACCAGCTGACGCAGCCACCGGAGCGGAAGGCGCATGCGATGTGGACTGAGCGGGAACAGCCGCATATTGAGGAGCGCCGCCGCCAACACGGGCTGATGCCGCCGGAGCGACCTCAGCAGGAGAAGAGGCGTTCCCCAGCATCGACAAACGTCGCTCCAGCTCTTCAACCCGTTCCGCCAAGGCTTCGAGCGTTAGGTCTGATTCGGGACGAACCATACGAGTAAGGGCAATCTCAAACGTTAGGCGAGGATTGCTCGAAACGCGCAATTCTTTCGATACATCACCCAAAAGGACAAGCATGCGGCTAAGGCGATCTTGGCCAAAGAGCTTCAGTTCCCCGATCATTACCGTGCGCATCGATTCGCTGATCTGCAGTTCCACATCAAGGCCCGCCATAGACATCAGGTACAACGTACGCACATGCTCCGCCAAATCATGGACAAACTGGGCAAGGTCGGCACCGGTTTCCACATACTGGGCAACCCAATTGAAGCATGCTGCTGCATCTCTGCGGCCAATAGCCTCTACGATTTCAGAGAGATCGGCATTATCGAGCGAACCAAGAAGGCTTTGCGCTCCTTCGAGAGTTGCCTTACCTCCGCAGTACGCAATGAGCTGCTCAAGCGAAGTAAGTGCATTGCGCATTCCGCCCTCGGCACGGTGCGCAATAAGATCGAGCGCTTCGGCCTCGAACTCAACGCCCTCTTCGGCACATACGGCGCCCAAACGAGCCACGATAGATTCGATTGATATGCGATGAAAATCAAAACGCTGGCATCGCGAGAGAATGGTTTCCGGAACCTTCTGCGGATCGGTGGTACAGAGAATGAAGACGACATGGCTCGGCGGTTCTTCGATGGTTTTGAGAAGCGCATTGAAGGCCGCCGTCGAGAGCATATGCACCTCGTCGATGATGTAGACCTTCCAGGCACCGCGAGTTGGCGCGTAACTTACACGGCTGATGATTTCCTCGCGTACATTTTCAACGCCCGTACGGCTTGCGGCGTCCAACTCGTACACATCGGGGTGAGTGCCTTGGGCGATAGCCTGGCATTCCTCGCAGGTTCCGTCAGGTTCGATAGTGGGACCCTTTTCGCACATTAAGGCCTTGGCAAGAATGCGCGCAGTGGTTGTTTTGCCAGTACCACGCGGACCGCAGAACAAATAGGCGTGGGAGACCTTATCCTGCTCGATTGCGTTTTTCAGTGTGCGCTCGATATGTTCCTGACCCACGACATCAGCAAACGTGGACGGACGATATTTGCGATACAGCGCCTCCATGCAGAGCCTCCTTCGCGGACAGCCAAGCTTCCGCTTCACATCCGCATAAGCGGATCCCGCCCATACGCCCTTATGCATATGGGATGTTACTGTGCCTTACCGATTTTAGCGGGCTTCCTCTTCGGAGCGAGCGTGCTTTGCGCGAGCTATACGCTCTGCATCAACCGCCGCTTCAACCTCAAAATCGCGTTTTCCACTTTTGCGAGAGGAAATAGCCGCCTTAACAGCACCAATGAAAGCCGGCGCAACAGAAACAGCCACGATTCCCAATACGATGATTTCGAAATGCTCCTGCACGAAAGGCACGCCGCCAAAGAAGAAGCCCACCAGCACGAACAGCGAAACCCAGGAAATACCGCCGATACAATTGAACAGCGTGAATTTACCGAAATTCATATGCCCCGTACCAGCGATAAAGGGGGCAAAGGTGCGGAAGAACGGCATGAAGCGCGTAATGACGATAGTAAGTCCACCGTACTTTTCGAAGAAGTGATCGAGCTTCGCCATACGCTCGGGCGTAAGAGCCTTGATCTTGCCCGAGTCGATAATACGGGCACCGAAGAAACGGGCAATCCAATAGTTGGAAGTGTTACCCAGGATAGCCGCAGCATAGAACACCAAGAGCGTTGCCCCAAGGTTCAGACCACCGCCATCGGCAGAGAACACACCCGCCGCGAACAAAAGGGAGTCGCCGGGCAGGAAGGGGAAGAACACCAAACCCGTTTCAATGAACACGATGAGAAACAGAGGAGTGTACACCCAAACCGCACCCAGCGTTACGATCCAGCCTGCAATTGCGCCACGTGGATCGTGAAGTAAGCCCAGAATAAAATTGATGATTTCCATGCGATCCTTCGTCTTGATTGTTGCAAATGTGCCCATATACACGTTTCGCCGATCAAATTGACCGGCGAAACCAAGTATCCCGAAAAGGCCCGGGCGCTCGTCAGAGGCCCCTTATGGCTGCTTCCTCCCGGACCTGACCAGGTTCAGAACTTGGCGCCGCCCAAGCCCTTTCGGGATACTTCAACAGTGGTTAGTATAACCCACGCAATACCGTTGCCATCCAGCAGGGGCTTTGATCATCAAATGCGCACAGGTTCGCTACCTGGCGTTCTCGAAGTGGTGCCAGGCCTTTTTGATAGAGGCAATTCCATAAAGGCTGCCACAGAAGCAAATGGGCAAACTGCCCTCGGAAAACTCAAGGGCATGCTCTACCGCGCTACGAGGCGTAGAGGCTGCCACCACTTCTACAGGATGGATTCCTACGGCAATTTGAACCGCGTCCGCCAAATCGGATTCCGAAAGCGCGCGAGGATTATCGGGGCGGTAACATACAAACGCCTTGGCCAATGGAACCAGCAGCTTCAGCATTTCCGCATAGTCTTTGTCGGCCATTACGCCTATGCAAAACACCACGCTCCCCCGATCGTAGCGAGATGCCAGCTCGGAGCTAAGAGCGCGCACGGCATGGATATTGTGAGCACCATCTATAAGAGCATCGGGGCTGCGACGAAGAAACTCAAAGCGACCTGCCCATGAAGCCCGAGACAGACCGCTCCGCATCGCTTGTTCGTCGATGCTCCAACCGCGCTGAACAAGAACCCTGCACGCTTCCAAAGCTACCGCCGCATTGGTGCGTTGGAACGATCCTTGCAGCTGAACGCACAAGTGGCTGAACCCGCCGTACGAGAAATCGGAAGTATCGCCAACAATAGATGCGGCATCAACGTAGCGAATGGATGTCTCACAACGATCTGCTTCTTCATTCAAGCGGCGTTGGGTTTCTTGTTCTTGAGGCGCGCTCACTGCAGGTATTCCCGTTTTCAGGATGCCCGCTTTCTCGCCCGCAATCTGATAGAGCGTGTTTCCCAGAAGCGCGCAATGATCGTACGAAATGGGAGCAAATACGCAAACCTCGACCGTGCGGATAACGTTGGTTGAATCAAGCCTTCCACCCAAACCGACCTCCGCAACGACAATGTCGCACTTCTCTTCGGCAAAATAGGTGAAAGCCACAGCCGTCATAAGCTCGAATTCGGTCGGGTGGCTAGCCATAGCCTCTGCCGCATCCTTCACCTTCAGCGTTACCTCTGAAAGACGCTGCAAGGAGATGTTTTCCCCATTGATCCGAATGCGCTCTTCAAAACGCTCAATATAGGGGCTGGTGAACAAGCCAACCTTATAGCCCGACTCTTCCAGAATGCTTGAGATGAACGAACAGGTTGAGCCTTTGCCGTTAGTGCCCGCAACATGCACAAACCGAAGGGCATCCTGTGGATTGCCCAGCTTAGCCAACAGTTCTTCGATACGTTCGAGGCCTAAGCTCATGCTTCGCCAACGCGGTTCGTTGATATAGGCAACTGGATCAAACATGGCTCGTCCAGTCTTTGCCAACTACAACCTGGATATTGGTCGAGAGGTTGTAATACACACCTGCAGCAACTGCGCGTCCCGTTCCAAGGTCCTGGACGATAGCCTCGGCAGCCAGCTTGTCGTCGTCGGAGCGGTAGATTATCAAGGTTTCATCGTATACGAACGATTCCGCGTTGCCCGTATCTTTGATGGTATAGCCAGCATTGGTAAGAACCTGAGCCGCCTGCGCACTGTAACCATCGGCACCTGCGCCATTCAGAACCACGATGGAAACCGACCCCTTGTTAACCCCGCTGGTGTCTACGGAGGTATCCATGTTCTGGCCGTTCTTGAACTGATCGCAAATCTGGGAGAACGAAGAAGATGCTACCGACCAGGAAACCTTGTCACCTGAAACGGACTGACTTCCCGGCACCGTATTCGAATAGAACGTCGCATTCGGGAACAACGAAGCAATCTTACCGATTTCGTCGTAGCTCATATCCGTTTTGATCTTGCCAGCGATATCGTCGGCGCTCATGGCGAAATCAAGGCCGCCCTTGTCTTCAAGAGCCTGCACAAATGCAGTAAACACCTGATTCTGAACATTGGCGCGCTGACCGTATCCATCGGTATAGTTTTTGGCACTTACATAAACGAGGGTCTGCTCCCCGTTTAAGGTTTGCTGACCAGGATCGAGTACTGCAGTTCCCACCGTTGGATCGTCAACGTATTGCTCTACGTTGACATTCAACCCACCAAGAGAGTCAACGAGCGAGGCAAAGTCTTCGCCCGTAATCCTTACATAGTGGTTGATGTCCTGACCGACAAGCGAAGAGACCTGCTTTACCAGCTCGCCCTCATCCTTAATATGGGGAGCATCTCGCAGCATGGTCCCCTTAGAGTCGGTATCGGAATAGGTGGCAGTAATATTGCTGGGTATATTCAACAATGAAACCGTATTGTTCTGGTAATCCACGCGTAAAACAGCCAAGTAGCTGGCACACTCGTTTTCGCCGCTCCCATTGAGGCCCGCAAGCAACGTATAAGTGGGCTCATCATTCTTTGCCGAAACAAGCGCACTGGATACACTGCTGTCGTCAAGCGCCATCGAGGAAGAAAGCGAGTTGCGATAGGCGCATGTACCGAGGTTCAGCGCAATAACCACAATCAGAATGATGCCGACGATCAACGTAATACGGCTCACGTTGTCGCGGTGGCGCATAAAGCTTTCGGTTCGCGACTGCCCTACTTTTCGGCGTGACGTGCGTTCGTCAACCGAACGAGATTGAATATGGATCTGACGCACTTCGCCGGTTCGGCGACTCGGCACCGCTGAGGTACGAGGACGGCGCGAATGGGCAGAGGCTCGGCGCTGAGACTGAGGCCCACGAGAACCAGACGCATGCGACCCAATTACCGAGGAAGACCAATCGGCTTTATTTCGAGACGAGGGACGGCGACGGCCCGAGCCGCCACCATGCATTCCCCTATTGTTCCTTGCTGCCATCGCGCCTACCTACAGCGTTTTGCGTTCGACGTTCGCACCGATGGCATGCAATTTGCCAACGTAGTCTTCGTAACCGCGATCGATATGATGAATGTCATGCACAACCGTTTCGCCCTCTGCGGCGAGGCCGGCAATTACCAGAGCGGCACCGCCACGCAAGTCAGGCGAGGAAACAGGAGCGCCCTCGAGTTTGCTAACGCCTTGGACCAGTGCGTGATGCCCCTCGACAGCAATACGGGATCCCATGCGATTGAGCTCGCTGGCAAACATAAAGCGATTTTCGAAGATGTTTTCAGAAATGACGGAGTTGCCTTCTGCAAAAGAAGCCAAAAGCATGAACTGGGCTTGAAGATCGGTGGGGAATCCAGGATGAGGAAGCGTCTGAATGTCAGTGGCGCGCAAAGGCTGAGTGCGCGAAACGGTAATGGAATCCTCCGTAGTGGAGATATCGCACCCCATATGCTCGAGCTTCATGAGTGCCATGCGCAAATAAGACGGATCTATTCCCTGAACGGTAACAGGACCGCCAAGCAACGCACCCGCCGTCAGGAATGTGCCCGCTTCAATACGGTCGCCCACCGTAGTGTGCTCACAAGGGTGCATCTCGGAGAGAGCGACACCCTTTACCGTGATGGTAGGCGTACCCGCACCCTCCACATGAGCGCCCATGGCATTCAGCATATTGGCAAGGTCGACGATTTCGGGTTCACGCGCAGCATTATCAATAACTGAGGTACCAGGAGCAACCACAGAAGCCATAAGCATATTTTCAGTAGCGCCAACGCTCGGGAACTCAAGCAGCACATCGGCCGAATGCAGCCCATTGGGAGTGGAGGCGTAAAGATAGCCGTGACTGTTTTCAAATTCAACACCCATAGCTTCAAGCACTTTGAGGTGCATATCGATTTTACGGGCACCGATTTTACAGCCACCAGGCATCGCAACGCGTGCACAACCAAAACGACCCACGAGCGGACCCAGCACAGAAATGCTAGCGCGCATCTTCGAAACAAGCTCGTAGGGCGTATCGTGGCCTTCGGCATGCTCGGTATCGATGATGAGCGAATGGCCATCCCATTCAACCGTTGCGCCCAAGCTGCGAATTACGTCGTTCATGATCTCAATATCGGAGATATGGGGAATGTTGTGGAGCGTGCTCTTACCTTGGCCCAACATTGTTGCCGCAATGAGCTTCAACGCGGAATTCTTGGCACCGCTGATCTGTACCGTACCTGAAACGTTTTCGGTTTCACGCGCAATAATTACTTCTTCGGACATATCTCATGCACCCAATCTACTTGATGCGGATTCTTCATAGCCATGCCAAATCGAAACAAGGCATGCTTATTCTATTTATAGCCCTATTATGCAGACAAGCCCTCCCAGAGAAGGGTTTTACCCCAAATCTCTGGAAGGGCTTGCAGAAAAAGCGTTGTTAAGTTCGCTTACTCGCCCAGCATGAAGCGGGTGAAGGAAACGATCTCGATGGTGGTGCCAAGAGCCTTGGCAACCTCAGCCGTGTACTCGTTTACAGACTGATCGGGGTTCTTAACGAAAGCCTGCTCGGTGAGGCAGTTTTCCTTGTAGAACTTCTCCATACGACCGGTAGCGATCTTTTCCTGGATGTTCTCAGGCTTGCCGGACTCTGCGGCCTGTGCCTTGTAGATGCTCATTTCGTGCTCAACAACTGCGGGATCTACCGATTCGCGAGTTGCGGATACGGGGCTTGCAGCAGCAACCTGCATAGCAACGTCGCGGCCATACTTCTTGAAGTCGTCGTTGGTTGCGAAGGAAGCGTCGCCCAGCTTGAACTCAACCAGAACGCCAATCTTGCCGCCGCCATGAATGTAGGAAGCAACAGCGCCTTCGGGCTGCTCAGCAAAAGCGAAGCGGGAGAGCTGGATGTTTTCGCCCAGGGTGTGGATAGCGTCGGTTACGACAGCCTCTACGGTTTCTCCTTCGATCTCGGAAGCCTTGAGAGCCTCGAGGTCGGCAGGCTTGTTAGCGAGAACGGCCTTAGCGATCTTCTCTGCGTATGCACGGAATTTTTCGTTCATGCCTACGAAGTCGGTTTCGCAGTTGAGCTCTACGAGAGCGCCATCATGGCCGCACTCGGAAACGAGAGCCAGAACGGTACCCTCGTCGGTTGCGCGACCAGCCTTCTTGGCAACAGCAGCAAGACCACGGGTGCGGAGCACGTCTACGGCCTTTTCGAGTTCGCCTTCAGCCTCAACCAGAGCCTTCTTGCATTCCATCATGCCAGCGCCGGTCATCTCGCGGAGTTCCTTAACGAGTGCTGCGGTGATTTCTGCCATGGTAATTCCTTTCAGATAGAGCCCTCGCCCACTAGACGGGCGAGGGAGAAATTGCAATGGATTCGTTTAGTGCTTATTCAGCAGGGGTTGCCTCTGCAGCAGCTTCAGCTGCGGGCTCTGCGGTCATGTCCTCAACGGTGACAGGAGCGCCAGTGCCAGCGATAACAGCATCAGCAACGAACTCTGCGAGCAGACGGACGGAGCGGATTGCATCGTCGTTTGCGGGGATGCCAAAATCAACGTCGTCGGGATCGCAGTTGGTGTCGAGCGTGCCAACAACGGGGATGTTGAGGCGGTGGGACTCGTGGATAGCGATCTGCTCACGGTTGGTGTCGATGATGAAGATCATGTCAGGGGTCTTCTTCATGTTGCGGATACCGTTGAGGTTGGTCTGCAGCTTAGCGAGTTCCTTCTTCAGAAGGATCTGCTCCTTCTTGGGCAGAAGCTCCATACGGCCGTCAGCTTCCATAGCCTCGAGCTCTTCCATGCGCTGAACGCGAGAGCGGATGGTGGTGAAGTTGGTGAGCATACCACCGAGCCAACGAGCGTTAACGTAAGGCATACCGCAGCGGTTAGCAGCTTCAGCAACAGATTCCTGAGCCTGCTTCTTGGTGCCTACGAACAGAACCGTGCCGCCCTTTTCAGCGCAACGGGAAACTGCGGTATAAGCAGCGTCGAGACCGTACATGGTCTCCTTGAGGTCGATGATGTAGATGTCGCCACGGTTGCCGAAGATGAAGGGCTTCATCTTGGGGTTCCAGCGACGGGTCTGATGACCGAAGTGGGTGCCTGCGTCGAGCAGGGTCTGTACAGTAATCTTGGACATTCTTTCTCCATTCGTTGTGCCTCTGCGTGAGATCATTCCTTTGTTCGCAACCGCCATGGCGGCCACTAGCGAACGCAGGTCCTTCACGCATGTGTATTAAAACAGCCTTTGCAGTATATCAGCCTTATTGATACGTGCAACAAAATGGAAAAAGAAGACACATTCCTTACCAAGCATTTGCAATGGACGGTACAAATAGAGCAATCTTGCCGGCCACTGGTTCCACTTACGTACTTGCCGATGCTCAATCAAGACATCCTAACCAAGACCTATTATTACAGCTGATGCAGCAGCAGAAGAACATCTCCCGAAAAACATCTGCCCGCTTATTAAAGGCACCTACGGATTTGCCGTAAGCGAACACTACCCCTTTACGTACTTTGCCGACCTGATCATCGGCGAAACCACATGCGACGGCAAAAAGAAGACGCACGAGCTCCTCAACGACATCAAAGATGTCCACGTCATGAACCTTCCGCACGCCCGCAATGCTAAATGGCCTCCTCGCGTATGGCGCGAGGAATGCGTTGCGCTCAAGGAAGAGCTCGAGCGACGTTACGATATCGAAATCACCGACGAAATGCTGTAGGCAAGTCGAGATATCTTCCCCTCTTTACGGGATGATATGTCTCAACCGCCAGCCCCGTCCACGCGAAAAAAATGCCGAGTCGCTTTTGCGGACTCGGCATTTTTTGATAGCGAATTGGCTAAACGGCGTTATTTGCCCGCCAAAACGTCAAGATCGATAGGACCGGAAACGGAACCGTCGGCCTCTGCAGCCTTGATCTGCTCGTCGGTATAGCCCAAATCACGCATGATTTCCTCGGTTGCGCTGCCCAGCTTATCGGAAGGCGTGTAGTTGGGAGCTTCCTCGGACTCGAACTGAATGGGGGGAGTGGGAACCCAACGCTCTGCCTCGGGATACTTGATCTTAACCAGATAATCGTTCACCAGAGCGTTCTGGTCTTCATAGACATCAAGCGGGGTCTGACACAACTCGCAAGGAATGCCTGCATCCTTGAAGATCTTCAGGGCTTCGGCGGCAGTCATCTTTGCCAGAGCCTCATCCAGAATGCCAACCACTTCGGCGTTCAAGCCATCTGCGTTCATCTTGTTGCAGTTGTTCAAGCGCTCAGAGCCAATAAGGTCCTCGCGGCCGATAAGGCCCATGATCTTGTCGTAGTCGCGATCGTATTCAGGATCGCACATGGCGATAGACTTACCGTCGCCTGCAGTGTAGACGTTGTTGAAGGGGCAGATAACCTCAAGACGGCTCTTGGGATACGGATTGCCGTACTGAGCAGAAATCATGCCCGTCATCAATGCGTAGATAGCAGCATGCTGCAGTGCGCACGTTACGTACTCACCTTCGCCAGTCTGGTTACGCCCGATAATCGCAGCGCAAACGCCAGCAGCAAGGAACATGGAAGCCTGAAGATCGCCATAACCGTTGGTGGGAATCATCGGGGAATCGCCACGGTTTACCGTGGTGCCAAATACGCCGCCACGAGCCATGTAGCAGGTTACGTCAAAGCCAGGATCGTCCTTTTCGGGGCCCTTCTTGCCGTAGCCCAAGCCGTGAGCCATGATGAGCTTCGGATATTTTGCATGCAGGGTTTCCCAGTCGAGACCCATTTTCTTCAGGGATTTCGTACGGGTGTTGGTCAGGAATACATCGGCATCGGCAAGGAGCTTGTCCATAACCTCAGCGCCCGTTTCGCTCTTCAGGTTCAACGAGATGAATCGCTTATTCAAGTTGCACATATCGAAAGCAAGGTTCTCTTCGTCCGACATGGGCATGTTGAATACCGCCGCTTGGGTTACGCGCAGCGGATCACCCTTAGCTGCCTCGACTTTAATGACGTCGGCGCCCCATTCGCCCAATACACGACCAGTCGCAGGCGTTGCCATGTACGTAGTAAGATCGACAATCTTGATTCCCTTAAGTGGTTTCATTGGATCTCCTTTCCCCCTCCCCGGGCGGCTTTTTCGCGTAAGCATTGCACGCATAGCGCCCCTGGTGCGCATACAGCACCCGGAGAATCACAAACCAATGAATCCATTATAGGTTAGCAACGGCAAAGCTATAGATCCAAGTCATTGCATTCAGTAATAATTCCAGTTGAAACTTATAAAAAACCAATCGGGCAGGAAACAGATCCATCAAGGCTGTTGCGGTAATAATTAATAAGAACGAGCTGAATGCAAAAAACGAGCTCCGATTGCCTAAACAGCAACTGGAGCTCGCCTTGGTGAACATAGGTCCCTTTTGGCGCCCTGACGGAAACTCATTTGAATTAACGCGAGGGCCCTTAGACCCCCCCCCCTGGAATCCTGAACAAATGCAATTAGTTTTTACCCGATTACTTCCCATCGCGCAAAGCCTTGAGCTTCGCCAAGGTATCGGGGTTGATCCGCTCTGCAACCGTGGAACGACGATGCACTTCAAGGGTGCGGTCGCGTTTGGCCTCGTCGCCTAAATCTTCCATTTCAAGGCTAAAGCCATTGGCGCTCATGCGATCGACGCCGCCGCCAAACACCGTATCCTGGATAGTGGCATCAGAGGTTACCACCATCACCTCCAAACGATTTTCGCGCGCATCATATGCGATTTTCTCGATGACCTTATCGGCAGAAGAGCCATAGGGTGAAAAGACCACCTTCACGCCACCGATACGCTCGGTTTTGCCTGCCGATTCAGGGTTGTCAGCGCCATCAAAAACGATAATCGCCTTGTACTCCGTCCCCGCAAAAGCCGCAACGTCGCTGATCAGCGCCTCGCGAACTTTGTTGAATGTTTCGTGGGTGTAGTCCTCTTCGCGCCTCATATGCACATAGCGCTGACCGCTTCGCAGCACGTTGTACCCGTCGACGATAAGAAGTTTGTTACGTTTTTTAGCCATGAAAACCGCTCGATTCAAACTGAGGTCCGAATAACACGTTTATGGGGATAATTGATGCCCACCCTGTACGCAAAATGGAGCTCCGTGCTGAAGTCAAAACAAACAAAGCCCCAACGCGAGCATGGAGCAAACGGGGGAAAGAGGCAGGGTGCTGTTCCTTATTATTCCCTACATTGCCTCATCCACTCATACATGCAGGCAGTAGAAGCCTGAGCCACATTCAGAGAGCCAACTTCTCCTGCTTGGGGCAAGGAAACCAAAAAATCGCAGCGTTCCTGGGTGAGGCGAGCAAGGCCTTCGCCTTCGTTGCCCATTACCAGCACCAAACGGCCCGCCAAGGGCGAATCCCAAATGCACTGCTGCGCCTTTTCGGAAGCGCCGGCAACCCAGAAGTTTTCCTTTTTCAGGTTTTCGATGGTTTGCGCAATGTTGCTAACCTGGGCGATTTTGATATGAGAAACCGCACCGGCAGAGCTTTTGTACGTTGCCGCAGTTACATGAGCCGAACGCTTGTTGGGAATAATGATGCCTGATGCGCCCACCACTTCTGCCGAACGAGCGATAGCGCCCAGGTTGCCTGCATCGGTGATATGGTCAAGCACCACAATAAGTGCCTTGCCGTCATTTGCTTCAGCGCGCTTGTTGGCAGCAATGACAATTTCATTCACATTGGAATACTGATATGAGCCAGTTTCCAGCATAAGGCCCTGGTGAGAACCGCGCTCGGAGCGCTCATCCATTTCATGGCGTTTGATCTGCTTCACCGAAATCTTCATTTTGTGAGCACGGCGAACCACTTCATCAACCGCTTTGTCACCCTTCAAGCCTTCAGCGACATACAGGCGCTTAACGGGAACGCCCACCTTCAAAGCTTCCAGTACCGGACGCTTGCCTTCAATATATTCAGCCATGAACAAGCCTTTCAAACGAAATAATGTGTCCCGCTATGATAGCGCACCAGAATATGAGAACCCGCATTCCGCGCCAAAGAGCAGTGCGAATTCGCGAATCGGCGCACACGCCAAATCAATCAGAACATGCGCCAGCCAAGGGACGACCCGAATTCTAAACCAGAGCATACGCCTGTAATCTAGCGAGCGGTCGGGTACCCCACCCCCCAGCACCATCCCGAGGCCGGCCCATGAGCCCAAAAACAAAAAATCGCTCCTAATTGCAACTTTTTTGCGATTAGGGATCGTCGCGAGTTCCCCCGATCGCAGATTAAGGCCCAAAAACGCAGCAAAATGGCTATATTGCGGCTCTTTTCCGCTTTGCGGGAGCGAAGGGGAGTCCCCAATCGCAAAAAAGTTGCAAAAAGCTCGTTATTTTTGTTTTTGCGATTGGCTGATCGTCGCGATGGGGCGAATCCCGCCAAGGATGAATCGCATACGCACCGAAATCAGGGCATGCACTTGCAGAGCGACAAAAAACCGCCCGAAGGCGGTTTCGTTCTCAAATATATGGCTGGGCCAGCAGG
>OLOM01001455.1_pt1 | contig 15935 bp, 13 predicted proteins | sample 1672531 | NCBI WGS metagenome assembly OLOM01 (sample SAMEA3136696, study PRJEB25190) | human gut metagenome | reverse complement strand
TCGACGGCATGACCGTGCTCAGGGAACTTAGGAAAACCGACTGCGAGACCAAGGTACTGATTCTGTCCGCACGTGGCGGAGTATCCGATAAAGTCGCCGGACTCGATGCCGGCGCCAACGATTACCTCACCAAGCCGTTTCATCTGGACGAGCTTGCGGCAAGGATTCGCAGCCTTACCCTCAGACGCTTTACACAAAGCGACATAGTTTTAACCTGCGGAAAGCTCCGCTTTGACACCAAGGCGCGCATCGCTTCCGTAGACAGCGACACCTTGTCTCTCACGCGCAAGGAAACGGGAATCCTGGAATACCTCATGCTCAACCAGGGACGCCCAGTGAGCCAGGAAGAGCTTATCGAGCATGTATGGGACAGTAGCGTCAACAGCTTTAGCAACGCAACCCGGGTTCACATCTCGTCACTCCGCAAAAAGCTACGCAGCGCTTTGGGATATGACCCAATTCGCAATCGGATTGGAGAGGGCTACGTTATGGAGGATAGCGAATGAAAAGGCTTTCGCTGCAATGGCGCATAACGATTATGGCGGCACTGCTCACGTGTGTAGCGTGCGTGCTAACGAACTGCCTGGTCGGCTATACGGGCATGCACTACATGGATGCCATCGGCAGTGACATCTCGGCCCTTAACGCAACCGGCGAAGATTCGCCCCAGGCGTTCGACCCAACGAAAGCGACCCTCGATGACGAGGTCACGATCGTCGTAAGCGACGCGCAAGAGTCTTTTGGCACGACAGCCTGGTGCATCACGGCTGGAGTCACACTCCTTGGCGGCGTGCTGGCATACTTTGTGAGCGGCCGTGCACTCAAACCGCTACGGGCTTTTGCGGCCCAGGTTGAGCGTGTGCAGCCTGACAACCTAAGCGAAATCAGACTCAGCGAAGATGTACCCACCGAGCTACAACGATGCAGCGCCTCTTTCAACGACATGATCGCCCGTCTTGGCGAAGGGTTCTCTGCACAGCGTCAGTTTACCGGCAACGCCGCACACGAGCTGCGCACCCCGCTCGCCCTTATGCAAGCACAAATTGAACTATTCATCTCCGAGCACTCCGGTTTGCAACCCAAAACAGCCGAGCTGCTCGGCCTGCTACAAGAACAAACCGAACGGATGTCGCGAATGACCAAGGTATTGCTCGAGATGAGTGAGCTCCGCGGCGTCCCTTGCGGGGACGCTGTTGAACTCGGCCCCCTGTCCGAAGAGGTCCTCACCGACCTTGCGCCACTTGCCGAGAATAAGGGCATAGCCCTCGATTGCGCCGGAGACGCTTTGGCAATCGGAAGTGATACGCTCCTCTATCGGCTGGTGTTTAATCTGGTCGAAAACGCCATCCGTTACAGCCGCTCCGGCTCGACTGTCAACGTCTCTATCTGCGATACCGATAGCCACGTGTTCCTGCGAGTCAAGGACCAGGGTCCTGGAATACCCAAGCAGTACCGAGAGAGCATCTTCCAGCCGTTTTTTCGTCTCGACAAATCCCGCAGCAGAGCATACGGCGGCGCAGGACTCGGGCTAGCACTTGTCTGGGAGATTGCAGCGCTTCACGGTGGCGCTGTAGAGGTCGAAGCAAGTTCCGAGAACGGGACCACCATGCTCGTAAGCCTTCCAAAACGATCCGCAGCGTTAACCGAACAGTAATACGAAAGGGGGTCCCGCACACGTTTGCGCAGGACCCCCTTTGTCAATGCAATTCGCCTAAAAGAGTAGAAGCTTACTCCCACTCGACCGTGCCGACGGGCTTGAGCGTGAGGTCATAACACACGCGGCAGATGCCGGGGACCTCGGCGGTGACGTGGGCGGTAATTCGCTTGAGCAGTGGCCTTGTACGGTGGAATCAAGTGGCAGCGCTGGACAACAGCCCCGGCCATCGTCCCCCAGGCGACGGACTGGGCACGGCCCCACACGAGACCTCGAAATGAGTGGCGGTCTTTCGAGCATTTTCTAACGAGTGGCGGTTTTTGAATCTTTTAGAAAGCAGAATCGATCGAATGATGCACGTTTATCCGCCACTCATTCATACATGAGTGATTTACCGCCACTCGTTTGGGCGCGAATCAATGTAACGACTCTAGCGCCTCGTCTTTCTCAAACAAAGGGCGCACGAAGGAGACTCGACCCCACTCGCACGCCCCATTCACATGCATCATTAGGCAAGCTTGCGGGCAAGGGCACGAACCTCGTCGAGCTTGGGCGACGTTGCCATGCTGTCGCGCTCGGTCATGCCGCTGATGGTAACGATGCCCTGGTCTTCCCACTCGCAATACGCGCACGTAGCCTTGTACTGCGCGATTGCCGCATCGTAGACGCCATCGCTGTGGCTATCGAGCAAAAGCGCCACCTTGCGGAAGGGAAAACCGATTCCGCCAAAGGCATACAAGCGATCGATGGCGGCCTTCTCCTGCGCAGTGATATCGAACCAATAGATGGGCGAGGCAAAGACCACCATGTCGGCGCTCTTGAGGGTCTCGATCACATCGCCCATTTCGTCCTTCTGCGCGCAAACCCCCTCGTGGCTAAAGCAGTACTTGCAGCCCAGGCAACCGGCGATTCTCTTACGCGCCACGGGAACGACCTCGACAGCGTGACCCCGCTCGCGCGCAGCCTGGGCAAACGCCTCGACCATGATGTCGGTATTGGCTCCCTTACGCGGGCTGCCGCTTAAAACGACGATATTCATTCTGTTTTCTCCTCTCTGAGCGCCGCAGGCGTACGGCACATGGGCTTGTTTGTTCTACCCAAAAAAGAGAAATGCGAGCGAGATGGAATACAAGCACAAGTTGCAGCGCACCCGGGAGAAGCGACGGCTCGTCCGGGAGGAGCCGCAGTGTGCCCGGGAAAAGCGACGGCTCGCCCAGAAGAAACTATGGCTCGTCCGGGCGGAACCGCAGCGTTCGCCCTGAATGGAGCCGAATGAGTGGCGGTTTTTCGTGCATTCCTCAGCGAGTGGCGGTTTTTGAAACGTCCTCGAGCCGAAATCGCCCGAGTGACGCACGTTTCTCCGCCATTCATTTCAAAATGAGTGATTTACCGCCACTCGTCGCCTGCATCCAAACCGACGCCCGTCCACGATAGACCCAGGCCGTCCTTCCCGTACAATGAGCAAAAGCCAGGAGAAGAAGGGCGCACCATGGATCGATACCTGAGGGAAACACCGATGCTCGATTACGGCAGCGCCGCCATTCAGGCGCTGATTCACAAACACGGTTGGAACGAGCTTCCCGAAACAGAGCGAATACGGGCTATCTACAACTACGTACGCAACGAGATACTGTTTGGCTACAACATCGACGACAGCATCCCCGCATCACATGTCCTCGCTGACGGCTTTGGCCAATGCAATACCAAGGGGACGCTTTTCATGGCACTGCTGCGCCCCTGCGGCATCCCCTGTCGGCTCCACGGCTTTATGATCGACAAAAAGCTGCAAAAGGGCGCCATGACCGGCATCGTCTATCGCAACGCGCCGCAAGAAATCCTTCACAGCTGGGTCGAAGTCTTTCTCGACGGACGTTGGTACGAGCTGGAGGGCTTTATCCTCGATAAGAGCTATCTGGGAAGCCTACAAGCAGCCCACCCGGAATGTTCCGGCGCGTTTTGCGGCTACGGCGTCGCCGTCAAGGACTTCAAGCACCCGCCGATTGACTTCGACTGTAACGACACCTATATCCAAAGCGAAGGCATCACCCGTGACCTTGGAATCTACGACTGCCCTGACGACCTGCTACAAGAGCATGGCCAAGCCATGTCTGCAATAAAGGCGTTCGCCTACCGCCATCTTGGCAGGCATCTCATGAATCGAAACGTGAAGAAGATTCGCAACAGAATGTAGACGGAACCCCATGGGCTGCCACAACTTTCCGAGCGATTTTAAGCTGGCCACAGGCAGCTCGTAATTAACGGGCACGGACCCATCATCTCGCAGAGGAGCCACACATGTATCACCCGGTAATCAATCTTGCCAGCGCAAAATCGGCCTGGCGCGGCCTTGGCATCTACCGCGCAGGCAAGGTTCTCACTTGCGAAAAAGCCGAGGGGAACTGGTTTGAAGGGACTGTGCAGGGCTCGGCTGAGCAGCCGTACCACGTCAGACTGTCCTTGGACCATCCGCGCAGCTCCACGTGCGACTGCCCGCACGCGAAGAACCGAGCAGTCATCTGCAAGCACAAGGTCGCGCTTTTCTTCAAAGCCGTTCCCAATGCCGAGAGGGACTTTCTTCGAGAGGTCGAACTGGAAGAGTTTCTCTACAACGCAGCCTTAAAACGCGAGGCAGAAGAGCGACATCGCGAGATCGTCTCGTACGTTTCGAAGCTAACGAAAGCACAACTCCAGCAGGAACTCATCAACGCGCTCGAGGAATTAGATTCGCGCGACCAGTACAGCCGTTGGTAATGCCCTCGTACCCTCGTGTTGATTCTGTTAGCACGCAGCACAGGCGTGCTAGAGTGGCTGTTGCGTGTAGCGCAAAGCTGCCGCGGCAGATGTCCAACGGCGTCACTCCCCCGCGGCAAATACAGTGTAGTAAGCAAAGCGTGCGGTTGCCCCTCGGGGTGACCGCACGCTTTTGTTTGTTGGGGGTATGCCGCGCGAAGCCCCGCAAGAAAGGAGAAATTCATGCCAAAGAACAAGGTGCAAGGCGTGATCTTTGGAATCCTTATGTCCATCACGATGGCCTATGGAATGGAGGTCTATAACGTGGCCTGGAAACTGGGCATCCCCACCATGGCAGGCGGCTTTTCCAACATGACCAACGATGTCTTCGCCGATGCCTTTATAGAAGCGTCGTACATGTGGATCTTTGTCTTCCTGTTCTCAAATCTGTGGGGCACACGCGGGGGTGCATCCCTGGCCAAATGCCTTATCGACCCCGAGCGCGACAGTGCCTTTATCCAAGGAACCATTCGTTCTTGCTGCACCGTCCTCATCATGTGCCCCACGATGAGCCTTGTTGCAAGCATCCTGTTCAACATCGTTCTCGCGGGTATGCCTGTGAGCCAACTCCCAGGCATCTGGGTGGGCACGCTTATCAAGAACTTCCCCATGGCGCTGCTATGGAACCTCTTCGCGGCGTCTCCTGTCACGCGTCTTGTCTTTGGAGCGCTTTTCTCACACGTGGGAGAAACAAGGGCAGCAGAAGAAGCCAAAGCATAAAAGACATATGCCAAACCGGCCTTATCTTCGATATACTTCAACACGTCAATGAGCTGCTCCGTGCGTAAGTCCAATTGATGGCTTCGCCGTTCAGCTGTGACATTTTTCGCATCACGCGCATTCAATCCCTGCTGGACGGTCCTATCAAACCCGTCTAGGAGGGATTTTTATGTCAGCAGAACAAACAGCGCACGCCGGCAAACCTGCCGCCAAACTTTGGACGCGCGACCTGGTGCTCATCATCCTGGTAAATCTCTGCGTTTTCACCAACCACATTATGAGCCTCTCCACCTTCCCGTTCTATATCCAAAGCCTGGGTGGCAGCGAGGCGATCGCAGGCATCTGCGCGGCAGCCTTTGCCTTTGTAGCCGTAATCATCAGGCCGTTTGTAGGCTGGTGGCTCGATAACGGCGTTCGCAAAGTGGCGCTTGTGGTAGGCCTGCTCCTCTTGGGTGCCGCGCCGCTGGGCTATGTGTTTGTACCGGTCCTTTCGATGAGTATCGCCTTCCGCATGCTTCACGGCATCGGACTGTCCTTCTCCAATTCGACCACGGCGACCGTTGCCTCCGATGTGATTTGCCGCCCCCGTTTTGCAGAGGGCATGGGCTATTTTGGCATGGCAACCGCCCTGGCCTCGGCAATCGCACCGGCGTTGGGCCTTAGCCTCATGGAAGGCTTTGGATTTGGCACGTTGTATGCTGTCGCCGCTGGCATTGCGGGCCTTGGGCTTCTTCTTTTTGCCTTTGTACGCACGCGCAAAGTGGATGTTCCCAAGAAAAAACTCAACCTGCGCACGATCATCAATCGCAACTCCCTACCTGCCACGGCAACCATGCTTGTCTTCATGCTGACCTTTGGCGCCCTGGAGAACTTCGTCGCTATTTTTGCAGCCGAGAATTCGCTGCCCTCGGGATCGATCTACTTCATCGTGATGTCGGTGATGCTCCTCGTGGTGCGCATCACGCTGGGCAAGCTGGTCGATCAGCGCGGGGAGGCCATCTTCGTCTATACCTGCAACGCTGCGATGCTCGTAGCCTTTTTGCTTTTGGCCCTCGTCCCCAACACGGCAACGTACATCCTCTCCGCAGCGCTTGCCGGCTACGCCTTTGGCGGCCTTGAGCCTTCGTTGCAGTCGATGGCGGTTCACACCTCAACCGACGAAACGCGCGGCTCGGCCAATTCGACATTTCTATGCGGTTACGACATCGGCTACGGCCTGGGCGGCGGCCTCGCAGGCTCGCTGATTACCGCCATGGGTTATTCGAACATGTGGATGATCGTCTCACTGGCCTGCGTGGCAAGCGTGCTCATCTACGTGGCGTGGGCGCGTCATTCCGACACATCGTTTAGCAAGAATCTCGCCAGGCGCTAGCCGGCCATCAACACAATCGATGCGACGAACGCCGTCGCATGGCAAGCTTCAATGCCTGTCATGCGACGGCTTTTAGTAGATAAAGACAGTACGAGAATTGCGCCAGTCTTCGTGTCGCTCACGACTGTGCCGGCAGGCGCGCGAGCGCTCGAATCCGCAGCGAGTCCGCCGCCGTAGCTGGCTGCCTTGTTGCCGGTAATGGTGCTTCCCTTGATGTTCATGGCGGTGTAGTGCCCATACGACATGACACCACCGCCACGGAAGCAACATTGCCGCTGATCTCGGTGCCGCAAATCTCGACGGGGCCTTGAGCATCACCGCGAACACGCCGCCACCCAGAGCGGAGTGGCGGTTTTCCGCGCATTCCCCAACGGCTGGCGGTTTTTGAAACGTTTTAGGAGCCAAATCGAATAGATAGTGCACGTTTTTCCGCCAGTCATTTCAAAATGAGTGATTTGCCGCCACTCATTCCGGCGCTCATCCCGTCACTCGTTCCAAAATGAACGATTTACCGCCACTCGTTTGGATCTCGCTCGGACCCGAAGCCCCCTACGGGACTAAACTCGGCAGCAAAATGCGCGTTTTGCCGCCAGTCATCTCAAAGTGCACGTTTCTCCGCCACTCGTTCCGCCACACGTTCCGCCACTCACTTCAAAAATCAAAATGAACGATTTACCGCCACTCGTTTGGACCCGACTTGGACTCGAGGCCCCCTACAGGGCTTAACTCGGCAGCAAAATGCACGTTTCTCCGCCACTCGTTCCGCCACCCATTTCAAATCCGCCCGCGCATCCGGCGCACCTTTACCAAACCATTACGTCTCGTCCCCCAGAATCGGCCTTCCGTAGCCTATAATCATAGTGCACAAGTGGAATATCATCATAAGGGACGGGCACGATGCTAAAACACGGGATACTCGGCCTTCTCAATTACGGTGACATGACCGGCTACGAGATCCGAGAGATCTTCAACAAATCCCTGAACTTCTTCTGGCAAGCGCAGAGCAGCCAGATTTATCGCGAGCTGCGCACCCTGGAGAAAAACGGCTGGATAACGATCACCACCGTCGAACAAAGCGAGAAACCCAACAAGAATGTCTGTTCCATTACGGAAGACGGCCGCACCGAGCTTCTAAGCTGGCTCTCCACGCAAAACCCCATCGGCGATACCCGCGTGCCCCTGCTAATGCAGGTGTTCTTCCTGGGCAACCGAAGCAAAGAGGAAAACATCGCCTACTTCGAAGGCATCGCAAGCGCATGCCGCCAGCAGCTGGCCTCCTTTTCCGACATCGACCAAAGCATCGACTACTTTGAGAGCGAGCTTGGCCTGCAAAATCACAGCCCGTACTGGAAAATGACCGCCGACTTTGGCAGAAGAAGCCTGCAAATGCACATCGACTGGGCCGAGCACTGCGCCGCTAAACTGAGGAGCGAACGATGAACATCCTGGCCATCAACGGCAGTCCCAAAGGCGAACGAAGCAATACCTGGCGCCTGACCAGCGCTTTTCTGCAAGGAATCACCGCCCGGGAAGAGAGTGCCTGCGGACAGACGCCAGCAGTCGAAACCCTACATGTTGCCAAACTCGACATCAAACCTTGTCTGGGCTGCTTTTCCTGCTGGAGCAAGACGCCGGGAACATGTTGCCTGCACGACGACATGCAAGCAATCATTGAGAAAATCCTGTGGGCCGATGTCATTATCTGGAGTTTCCCCCTGTACTACTTCGGGCTGCCCGGTCCGCTGAAGAACTTGATTGACCGTCAACTTCCCATGTCGCTTCCCTTTATGAGCGTCGAGGCGCAAAACGGCGGGCATCCGTCCCGCTACGACATGAGCAGCAAGCGGACAGTCGTGATTTCGACCTGCGGATTCTATACCGCAAAGGGCAATTACAGCGGCGTAACCGATCTGTTCGATCGGCTTTGCGGCAAAGGCGGCTACACCGCGCTCTTCTGCGGGCAAGGCGAACTCTTCCGCGTGAAGGAGTTGGCAGAGCGTACGGACGAATACCTTTCACAAATCGAAAAAGCAGGCGAGGAGTTCGTAGACGGGGGCATCACTGGGGAGACCCGTGCCAAGCTCGATCAAGATCTGTTCCCGCGCGACGTCTTCGAAGCGATGGCGGACGCAAGCTGGGGTGTTGACGAATCCGGCAAAAAGGAAGATCCAAACCTGGTATTCACCCGTCAGATGGCGGCCCTCTACCGCAGGGAAGCATGGCCCGGGCGCGACATCGTACTCGACATGCGCTACACCGATATCGACAAGACCTATCGCATCGTCCTTGGAAAGAACGGCAGTCACGTCGAGGAGGAACCTACCGGGGGCTTCACCACAAATTGCACCACTCAAATCAACACGCCCCTGAGCGTTTGGCGCTCGATTGCCGCCGGCGAAATTGCCGGCGACGAGGCGCTCATGAAACATATGTACTCGGTTGAAGGCAACTTCGACCTGATGATGCACTGGGACGAATACTTTGGGGCTGCAAGTGCCGGCGCGGACGGCGGTAACGCAAGCGCTAACGAGACAAGTACCACCAAGAGCGTGGACGAGCCAAAAACCAACATGTTGCTGCTCCTGATTCCCTGGATCGTCTTTTGGGTTGCAGCTTCCATCGACAGCTTTTGGGGCAGCCTTCTCAGCATGACGATATGCGTTCTTCTGCCAGTGCTGATGTACCGAACCGAGGCCACCCGATACGACCAGATTTCGAGCCTGGGAGTCGGCGCATGTTCCGTCGCGCTGCTGGCAGGAGCCTCCCCCATCCTCGTGATTCCGGCATCGTATTTCCTGTTCGGGCTCATCTGGACCGTCTCCTGCTTCACAAACGTGCCGCTAACCGCTCATTACTCCAAAAACAGCTACAACGGAGATGCAGCGCTGCGAAACCCGATCTTCATGCGGACGAATCGCATCCTCACCGCCGCATGGGGAATCCTCTACCTGATCACGCCCCTATGGACGTACTGCATCATGCAAACGGATGCCGCTAGCTTTGTTGGCGCGATCAACTCGGTCCTCCCCGTGCTCATGGGCGTCTTTACTGCCTGGTTTCAAAAGTGGTATCCGCAGCACATCGCCCGAGGATAGAGGCATGCTCTAAACAAAAACATGGGTCAAGACCCGAAACGTCCCCGCCGTATACGTGTACGGAGCCACCCATCACCCAAGCGTGAGCGCGTCTCCCGGAGCGATGTCGGAAGCCTCGGGACTCAGCACCAGCACGCCGTGCCACCCTTCGGTTAAGCCGCCCTTCTCGGGGATAAGATCCGAACTGTCGATTGTGCTAACGGTCGGCAGCGGCTTGCCAATAATTGCGTTGGGAAACATCCACCAGCGCAAGAACCCTGTGGTGGCACGGTTAATAAGCACCTTTGCCGAATAGCGCATGCTGCCATGATGGACCGTCGCGATATCGCCTGCCGCGAAAGCGCCCAGACGTACATTGCCTGCAATCGCGATGGTGCCCTTAAGGCGCTTGATGTTGGGAAGCCCCGCGCAAAACGGCTTGAGTTTGGGCATCGGAGCGACCTCAAGCACCTCGAATACGTTCTTGGCACCGCCGAATCTCTTCGAGACCTCTTGCTTGTACGCATCGATACTCGCGAGCTCGTCCTTAATCTGGTCCGATCTGAGCTTGGCCAAAGGATCGCTGCGAAGTGCACTGGTATAAGAGAAGGCAGTGCTGTTCACCGGATCGAGCGGATCGGCATAGAGGAAGTCGTTCCTGAGCATAGTGAGGATGGGCCTGCCGGCATCGGGCGCTTTTTCTAACGTGGCGGGCTCGTCGTCGGTATAGTACATCGGGTATTTGGGCCGCAGCCTGTAGGCGCACTCGGGGCAAAGCCAACCGTCCTGCAGCATGGCACCGCACGTGTCGGCGATAGGATTGAACGCCGTGTTTTTGATGACGCCGCCGCAGCCTGGGCAGATGATTTCCTTAGGGGCCTTTTCGTTTCCAACTGCCATGAGGACTCCTTTCGATGCGGGAATGCCGTTCGGAACGCATGGCCGAACCATGGAACAGGGCGAACCCGCCGCAGGCGACGATACCGCGTTCCGCCTCGCATTCAGCGTAGCGTGCATTCCGCACGGGCGGAATTGCCCCATGTCCCAAATTGGAGTCGGAAAGACACTGGCTACCTCATAAAAATCGCCTCCCATTTCTCGTCTTCGAACGAAGTGGAGGACTCTTGTGATACGCCATCCAAGTAATTCGTGGAGACGCAGCGAGTGCAGCAAACAGCAGCCCAAGCTTTCTGATTCTTCGTTCCATAGGCTCGTCTTTATTGGCTAGGCACAGATGTTATCTCGACGCCTACGCAGCTCACTGAAACGCTCGGAGGGGTCGGGTCAAATTGAAAGGACTGACCCCGGAAAAGTTCCGGGACCAGTCCTTTGCAGCTTAGTTTTTATTGAGCCGTCTAAGTTTGGACCTCAGTTCATACCCGTGCGGCACCGGCTTCTTGCGGCAAGCGAAATGAGAGCGCCTAGCTTTACCAGATGCGCTTTCTCTTGCGCGCGCAGATTGCGGCTGCCAATGCAAGTACGCCCGTTCCGGTCAGAGCAGCGCCAAGCGCTGTTGCCGTATGATCACCCATCGGAGGAATGGCGCTATCGGCGTTCGCGTTGCCGCCGTTAGTTTGAGAGCCGTTAGTTTGAGAGCCGTCCGCGCCAGGGGTGTTGTTGCCCGGGGCGTCCGTGCCGGGTTTGCCGGTATCGGAATTGCCCGGATTGTTCTTGGGCACCTTCTTGAACTGGGCTTTGTAGACAGCATCTTCTGTCGCGTCGGTGATTTCCTTGTGCCATGAATCGAACACGTAGTCGTACTTGTCGTCAGACGGTTTCGTAGGAGTGGGTGCCGTGATTTGGGCTGCTTTCGTGCCGATCTCATACCAGTCTTCGCTATAGATAGTGGTGCCGTCTTCATTCGCGAAGGTGATTTTCACCAAAGACGGTTTTGCGGCGGCAACCAGGTAAACCTTGCCATCGGAGCCGATGCTGGCGTAGTTGGCGTACTCATTGCGCTGCTCTTTTGGCTGCGTTGCGTAGCGGGAGTCTTCGTTATCAAGATACCAGCCGTCAATCTTTTTGTTGGTCACATCATCGGGTTTGCCCAGATAGAGCTCGTCCATGTCTTTTGCGGCAGACAATTTTGCAACAGAGCCGTTCAGGTAGACGTCGGAAGCCGCCTTGTCTGCGATGTTATTGCACAGCTTGGTGTTGGTGATGGTGGTGCCCGCACCTTCGCCGGAGTTCGATTCCGCAGCAAAGCCTCCGCCGTAATTTGACGCCTTGTTGCCGGTGATGGTGCATCCGTCGATGGTCAAGCTGGTGAAGTTACCATATGATGCAACGCCGCCACCTACTGCAGCACTGTTATTCGTTATCGTGCAGTCGCGAATTTCGGCTACGGCAGGTGATTTCATCATCACCGCAAGCACGCCGGCGCCATAGCCCTCGTCCTGGTTCGCTGTGTTATTGGTTATGGTGGTGTTCTCAAGGAATAAGCCCGGTTTTTCGGCAGCGCCTACGTTTGGGGTGTCAGCGCACAGGCCGTATGCTGCGGCGTAGAAATACGCGGAAGAAAGAACGCCTGCGCCATCGTTTGCTTCGTTTCCGCTGATGGTACCGCCAAGGATTTGCGCGGAGCTTTGAAGGTTGCCCCATCCGCCCTTGTTGATTTCTTCGATCGATGCAACAACGGCAACGCCGCCTCCCATTTCGTTGGCTTTGTTGTTCGAAATGGTTCCGCCCGTCATGACAAACGAAGATCCGCCGGAAACGTACACGCCGCCGCCGGCAGACGTGATAATGCGGGAGTCCATGCCGTAATCCGAGGCTTTAAAGGAAGAAGTGGCGAAGCAGTTCTTTATTTCGCCGCCGTCCATGGTGAACGCGCCGCCGTAAATCACCGCAACGCCGCCGCCGTAGCAGATGGAGCCGCCGGTAATGCCGCAGTTATCAATAGTGCCGCCGTACATATGGAAGGTGCCGCCCTGCACGGTTACGCCGCCGCCAAAGTAGTTATCGCCTTTACGGTCGGCAATGGTAACGCCGGGGTACATATTGCACGTACCTTGGATATACAACAGGCCAGGTACGTCGTTGCTCTGCTCGTTTCCACCGCTAATTATTAGCGTGTCACTGCCATCTGCCGCACCCAAGTTCAATTGGGCTCCCGGCTGCACGGAAATCGAGCTGTCCTGACCAAGCGTCATGGTGTGTCCGTTGCCAACAATGCTCACAGGCTGCGAAGAGGAGAACGAGACTCCCCCAGTTTGAATATCGTCGGTGAGCTCAATGATGTACTCGCCGCTGGTGGCATCGTTTACGATGGCTGCCGCATCATCGAATTCGCTGCTGTTGCCCGCTTTGATAGTGGTTGGCGTTGCCGCGAAGGCCGATATCGGCATCGCCAATGCATAGAGCGCCAATGCTGCAACAAAGGTCAGCACCCTGCGTTTTTTGCTCACGGTATCTCGCTTTCAAAGTCTTTAGAATCTGAGCCGGGGCATGCATGTGCTTGCTCAGATTCGGTAAAAGGATACGAATGCGCAACATCGTAATATAGGGCATATAAGGCTTTCTAAGACAAATCCAAGCAAAAGACGCAATAGCAAATCAATACACGTTAAAATGCTGGGAATAGGCACACAAAAAGCAAGGGGAGGGGCGAATAAATAAGACAATTGTTGGAAACTGAGAAACCAGAAAGGAAGATGCGGAAGAAATGAAAATAAGCAATAAAAGCAAATTCATTTCGGTCCTGATAGGTGCTGCGATGTGCCCCATGATGTTGCCAACCGCAGCATTCGCGGCAGGGGCTGGCGCGGCATCGGGGGTTTCGTCATCCCCGGCCGAGCTGACTCAGCCTGAAGGCACCGAATCTGCGATTGCAGAAGTAAACGGCAAGAGCTATTCCAGCCTGCAGGAGGCAATTAACGCTGCGTCGAGAAACTCGACGGTGAAACTGCTCGCCGACACGAAAGAGAACGTCACGATCTCAACGTCCTACGTTACGTTTGACCTGAATGGTCATACCCTCAATGGCAGCACCGGCCAACGTAAGCCGGCGCTGACGATCAACAACGCCAGGGTTACCCGTCCAGGACTCGAGTGAGGCCCAGACGGGTACCCTTATGCGCGAGGATACTGCGGCGAATTCTGGCATTTCATCCCACTATGTCATCGACGTTCAGGGCAAGAACGGTTTCTTGCTCTTCAGCAGCGGCACCGTAAAGAACGACAGCGGTGCTGGCGGAACAAAGGGTGCGTCCCTTGTTCGCATCGGCGACGATAGCGTCAAGGCGTGGCCGACCATGACCATTGCGGGCGGCACCTTTACGCAGAATAACTTCATCGCTATCAAGGTTGATTGCGGCACCCTTCATGTGAAGGGCGGCACAATCAATTCGAAAAACAGCTACGCCATTCAAAACTGGAAGAACGCCACCGTCAAAGATAATGCGGTCATCAACGGCAACGTCTCTACGTGGACGTATGGCGGAAGCGGCTCTGACCTTCAAATTCAAGGCGGCACCGTCAACGGCAATATCGAAGCGGTGACCTACGACGGCGCCGAGGGCAAAGCAGCGAAGGCGGCAATCACGGGCGGCACCGTCAACGGCACGCTCAACACGATTGATTACCGCACGGGAACTACTACTGACGATTCCTCAAAGGCAGCGATCGAGGTCACTGCCGGTACGTTCAGCAGCGATCCGTCTCGCTACCTGATTGAAGACTCCACTGCTACCAAAAACGCCGACGGCACGTACGGCGTGGCAAAGGCCTACCTCGCTCAGGTTGGCGGAACCAGCTATTACACCATGGACGAGGCGTTCCACGCGGCTGTTGCTTCCGGCGAAACGCTTACCCTGCTGCGCGACTACACTACCGCCAGCTCGCAGAACTCCGGCAGCAAAAGCTTCACCATCGATCTGGCCGGCCACACCTGGACCTGCACCGGTAAGGATGCAAACAGCGCGGCCTTTGAGATCAACTACCCCGATGCGGCGCTGACCGTGAAGAACGGCAAGGTCGTGAGCTCTCAGCTTATCGGTCTGATTCCGTCTGCTATGGGCGGTACCATCACGTACGACAATTCCAGCCTTACGTTCGAAAACGTTGAGGCCGCTACGAGTGCTGCAAGCGGCATCGAGACGAACGGCAACAACGCCAACGACGCCGTTACTCTGAAGAACAGTACGCTCAACGTTCCCAATGGTTTCGGCATTTACTTCCCTAGCAGCGGAACGCTGACCATTGACAACGCCACGATCAACGCGAAGACGATGGGCGTTCAGGTATGCTCGGGCAGCCTGAACGTCAATTCTGGTAGCACGATCACCGTGTCGGGCGATCCGGTTGCAAAGACCGAGAACGACGGCGCCATCCAGGACGGTGCGGCGATCTCCATCGTCAACCGTCCCGGCTACAAAGGCCTCGACAAGGTCGCCATCACCGGTGGCACCTTCACGGCTAAGGGCGACAACGCGGCGCTCAAGGCCTACAGCTGGGATTCCTCGACTAAACAGGAGTCGCCTTTTGATGATGCCGATAACAAGGTCACCGTTTCCGGCGGTGAATTTAACGGCAGTCTCAATCTTGGCAACATTAAAGTGAGCGGCGGCAAGTACACAGACAAAGAGGTTGCTCGGCACCTCAAGCACGGCTTTGCCGTGCTGTTCAGCGACGGCAAATATGCTGTCGGTAACGAGAAAGCCGTGAAGGGCGATGCAACCTATTCCGTAACCAATACCGACGGAACAGTTGTTTACTTTACCGACGCTCAGAGCGCCAACAACTATGCCCAAGAATCGGGCGCTCAGGCTCCTAAGGTTTTGAAAGTTACCGTTACTTTCGATTCCAACCAGGGTACAGCAGTTGACTCTCAGCTTGTTGCCGTCGGTGACAAAGTAGCAAAGCCGGCTGATCCTACCAAGGAAGGCTATACCTTCTCTGGATGGTTCACTGACGAGGACTGCACCAAGGCTTACGACTTCGATGCTGCTGTAGACGGCACGCAGCCCGAGTTCACCCTGCATGCCGGCTGGAAGGCAGCGACTCAGCCCGGTACGGGCGAAAACGGGGGCAACGGCGGCAGCTCCTCTGCCAATGAGAACACAAACGCCAACACCGTTAACAACAACAGCCACAACAAAGGTAAGAAGCCTGCAAAGGGCAGCTTGCCCAAGACCGGCGACAGCCTCACTCTTGTCGGTAGCGCATGTGCTTTGGTTGCCGCTATCGCTGCCTTGATTGCAGCATCCGTGCTTCGTCGTAAGAAGATGAACTAACGTATTAAGCTTGCTCATCTCCGTTTACTGCACGGTAGTACAGAAATAGGGCTGCTTGATGAAAGGGGGCCGAGCCTGGAGGTAGTCCAGGC
>OLOM01001446.1_pt1 | contig 15992 bp, 14 predicted proteins | sample 1672531 | NCBI WGS metagenome assembly OLOM01 (sample SAMEA3136696, study PRJEB25190) | human gut metagenome | reverse complement strand
TATGAACGAAACAGACTCACATACATCGTGTTGCACTTAATTTGACAATTCATCCATACAAAAAAAGTTGCCTATTTAGGCAACTTAAATGAGCTTTTCATCGAAACAATGCGGTTGAATACAAAGTGGTCTTCCGTTGAATCTTTACTATCAATGTTGAAGAATCCTTTACGTACAAATTGGAAAGCATCTCCTGGCTTATAGTCTTTGATAGCTTCTTCTACATAACATGTATCCAATACTTCCAATGAATTTGGATTAATGTTTACCGAACCATCTTCGTTATAAACACCTTTTTCTTCATCAACTAAGTTTTCATATAGACGAACGGTAACAGGAACCGCTTTTTCACAAGATACCCAGTGAATCGTTCCTTTTACTTTACGACCTGTAAAGCCACTTCCCGATTTTGTTTCTGGATCATAGGTTCCGTGGATTACTGTCACATTTCCATTTTCATCTTTTTCGAAACTTGTACATTTCACAAAATAAGCATTCATCAAGCGAACTTCATTTCCCACATAGAAACGTTTGTATTTTCTTGGTGGTTCTTCCATGAAGTCATCTCTTTCAATCCATACTTCTTTTCCAAATGGAACTTTCTTTTCGCCAAGTTCTGGATTTTCCACATTTAATGGTGCATCCAAATATTCGATTTGTCCTTCTGGATAGTTATCAATCACCAATTTAATTGGATCAAGCACAGCCATCAAGCGTGGTGCCTTTGGTTTTAAATCGTCACGAATACAATATTCTAACATGGCATAATCTACAGAAGAATTACTCTTGCTGACACCAGCTAATTCCATGAATTTTTTCAAAGATTCTGGAGTAAATCCACGTCGACGTAAGGCCGCAATTGTTACTAAACGTGGGTCGTCCCAACCATCGACAATTCCTTGTTCAACCAAACGCTTAATATAACGTTTTCCCGTAATTACATTCGTTAAGTACATTTTGGCAAACTCAATTTGTTTTGGTGGATGAGGATACTCCAATTCTTCTACAACCCAGTTGTATAAAGGACGATGATCTTCAAATTCCAAAGTACAAATGGAATGCGTTACCCCTTCAATCGCATCTTCAATTGGATGTGCAAAGTCATACATTGGATAAATGCACCACTTATCTCCGGTATTATGATGCGTCATACGGGCTACACGATAAATAATAGGATCACGCATATTGATATTTGGACTTGCCATATCAATCTTAGCTCGCAAAGTACGCGAACCATCCGCAAATTCTCCATTCTTCATACGTTCAAACAAATCTAAGTTTTCTTCAACCGAACGATTGCGATAAGGTGATTCCTTACCAGGTTCTGTCAAAGTTCCACGATATGCATGAATTTCATCCGCACTTAAATCATCTACATAAGCTTTGCCTTTTTTAATCAATTTGACGGCTGCTTCATACATTTGATCAAAATAATTGGATGCGAAACGCACACCTCCAACATATTTAGCACCTAGCCATTCTACGTCTTTGACAATGGATTCCACAAATTCCGTATTCTCTTTCATTGGATTTGTATCATCAAAACGCAAATGAAAATCACCATGATATTCTTGCGCCAAACCATAGTTTAATAAGATAGATTTCGCATGTCCAACATGTAAATATCCGTTTGGTTCTGGAGGAAAACGTGTCACGATTTTGGTATATTTTCCTTCTGCTAAGTCTTCATCTATAATTCGTTCAATAAAGTTCTTGCTTTCGCCTTCATTACTCATAAAAGACCTCCCTAACATTCCCTAATTTTATCAAAATTTTCGCTTTTCGTCTATTAGAGAAAATCCCTTCGCACATAGCGAACTAAACCGATAATACGCACCGGTAATTCCTCTACTTCCTGTTGCGTAAAAAACTTAGAATTGTATTTTGCATTACTTGCTTCTAAGATCATTAAATCTTGTTTATAGTAAACTTTTTTGATAGTTGCTTCCTGGCCTACCAACACAATCGCAATTTGTCCAGATTCCACGCAATCACATTGTTGCACATAGACCAAATCCCCATCATAAATATGACTACCTTCCATGGAATCACCTGTTACGCGCAAAAAGTAATCTCCTTTTTGACCATCCGCAAGTCCGAGTTCAATATAACCTTCAATATCTTCTTGGGCATATAAATCATAACCCGCTTTTACTTGGCCCAGAATAGGTTTTAGCCGTGCACTTTCTTCTACCACTTGATTGATATCATAGTGCAAAACTTCCGATAAACGATCAATCGTGCGTTTTTTTAAATGCAGACTTTCGCCATTCAACCAGCGGTAATAGGTTGATAAAGAAACCCCAACTTCTTTTGCTACTTCCACATGGCTTTTATCATTTTTTACTTCATATTGAATCAACAACTCTTTTAACAGCATTCTTATCACCATTTATATGATATCAAACATCGGATGTTTTGACATATTTTCTTCTGTATTTCCTTTATAAATTCCCAAATCTATCTTGTTTTCGAAAATCATTCCTCTTACCATAGAGCCAGGAGATATGTTTTATGGAAAGAATTTACTTATGTATCGATCTAAAATCCTTTTATGCATCAGTAGAATGTGTCGAAAGAGGTTTAGATCCCTTTTCAATTAATTTAGTCGTTGCCGACCCTACCCGGCATGGTGCAATCACTTTAGCCGCCACCCCTGCTATTAAGAAATTAGGCGTTCCAAGTCGCGGAAGAATTTATGAAATTGATTCATCCATCGACTATATCATTGCCCCGCCCCGTATGGCCTTATACATGCAATATGCGGCGAAGATTTATGGCATCTTATTAAAGTTTATAAGCAGCGAAGACATCTATGTCTACTCCATTGATGAATCTTTTTTGGATATTACTTCCTATTTAAAGCTTTATCAAAAATCGCCAAAAGAAATTGCCAAAATGATGATTGATCAAATCGTTGAAGAAACCGGAATCACCGCAACAGCAGGAATTGGGACAAATCTGTTTCTAGCTAAAGTCGCATTAGATATCTGTGCCAAACACGCCTCAGACTTTATGGGCTACTTAGATGAAGATATCTTTCGTCAAACCCTTTGGCACCATAAGCCCTTAACAGATATATGGATGATTGGTCCTGGTATCACAAAACATCTGGCTAGGCTTGGTCTCTATGATTTATATGATGTAGCTCATTATCCCGAAGGGCTTCTCTATAAAGAATTTGGTGTCAATGCGGCAACCTTGATTGACCATGCTTGGGGAAAAGAAGAAACGACGATTCCTGATATCAAAGCTTACCAGCCAAAACAGAATTCAATTTCTAACTCACAAATTTTATTTGAAGATTATACATATGAAGACGCCTTTTTGATTATGGAAGAAATGGTTGAAACCAATGTACTTGTGCTAACCGAAAAAAAAGTAGTCACAAATCAAATTGCATTGTTTGTAGGCTATTCAAAAGATTGTGCCAAACCGACTAGAGCCAGCACAAAGATTACCAATACAACCAATCTCTATTCCATTTTACTAAAGGAGTTTTCCCTATTATATCAACGCAGTGTAAGAAAAAACGTTCCCATTCGCCAAATTGCCATTAGCTTTTTACATATTCAGCCACAAGAAAAAGAAATGTATGACTTATTCATAAGCTTTCAAAGGGTAGAAAAAGAAAAACGCATACAAAATACTTTGGTGCAAATCAAAAACAAGTATGGGAAAAATGCCATTCTAAAAGGCATGAATGTGTGTGACAAATCCATGGCTAAAGTGCGCAACACATTAATTGGAGGACACAATGCCTAAACGACCACAGATTTTTCAAGCGTTTGATGCCTTGAAAGGCTTTCGGGAACTATTAAAAGAACAAGAAGAAGTCCACGTACCAGAACGCATTTTATCCGAAGATGAATGCAATGAATTGAATTGGAAGTTGCAACAAATCACCATTGGTCAAATGCTTCGTATCGTCTATCGTAAAGATCAAGCCTATATTCAATTAGAAGGGATTGTCACAAAATTCAATATAGATGCAAAGATGATACAAATTGTCAAAACTAAAGTTTCTTTACCTGCTATCGTAGAAATTGAAATTCTTTCTTGCCCGTAAACACAAAAAAATGAGAACAACTCTTATGAGTTGTTCTCCAATTTACACTTATGATAATTGTTTTAAAATCCATTCCTTATCATCTGTTGTTTTCATCTTATTCAATACGGCTTCATCTTCAAGGGCCAAGCAAATCTTAGAAAGTACTTCCATATGCTCGCCACCTTTACCGGCAATACCAATGACAAGTTGTGCTTTTTCATCACCGAATTGAACACCATCTGGATATTGTAATAAAACAATACCAGTTTTATGAATTACATCATCACCATGTGTTGTACCATGAGGAATAGCCAATCCCATACCAATGTATGTTGTTACAAGTTCTTCACGTTCCAACATAGCTGGAATATAAGCACCATCAACATAACCTAATTCACGTAATAATTTACCAGCTGCTGTAATAGCTTCTTCTTTTGAAACAGAAGGTAAATTCAATTTAATTCCATCTAACTGAATGACATCTTGTTGCACTTTTGGTGCATCTGCTTTTTCTTCTTTCGTTTCATTAGCAACGGATTCTTTCACAATAGAATCACCAGTTGTTAATTGGAAGAATAAATCATCCAATGCAGGATCTGCCAAGAAGTTTGAAATTGTTACGATTTTTGCGAATGGAGCAGATTTTTTAGCACGTTCTGCAAGGGTTTCTTGAACAACGGCTACATCACAATCTACTGGGATATTATCCACAGATGTATTAACAACTGTTAAATCTGGACGTACACCTTTTAAACGATTTCTAAACTTCGTTGCACCCATAGCACTAGAACCCATACCTGCATCACATGCAAATACAATTTTACGAACTAAAGATACATCGGATAAAGCTTCACTACGGCCTTTACTTTCAGCCTTCATAGATTGCATTTTTTGACTTGCTTCATCAAGGTCTTTGGCACCAGCAAGTTTCACAATTGGACTGGCAATCAAGAATGAAACCCCAGCTGCAATCACAACACCTAAAGCTGTCATTAAAACCGATCCTTTTTCAGCCATAGATAAGAAAGCAATAATTGATCCTGGGCTTGATGGACCTTTCAATCCAATATGGAAGATTGAATAGAAAGCAATCGCACACATATTTCCTACAATTGGAGCAATGATAACTACTGGATTCATTAAAACATATGGGAAATAGATTTCATGAATTCCACCTAAGAAGTGAATGATAATAGCTCCAGGTGCAGAATCTTTCGTTGCTTTATCTTTAGAGAATAACCAATAAGCTAACAATACACCTAAACCAGGACCTGGGTTAGCTTCTAGCATATACATAATGGATTTTCCTGTTTCAGCAGCTTGTTCTGCCCCAATTGGTGTAAAGATACCATGGTTGATTGCATTATTTAAGAACAATACTTTCGCAGGTTCAATAAAGATGGCAACAAGTGGAATCAATCCTTTGTTAACCAATACATCTACACCAGCTGTCAATACGGCAAGTACACCGGTCATAAATGGACCAATTAGATAGTAACCAAAAATAGCTACGATCATACCTAAAATACCGACTGAGAAGTTATTAATTAACATCTCAAAACCAGCTGGCATGTGACCATCCATCATTTGGTCAAATTTCTTAATAACCCAACCAGAGAAAGGTCCCATAACCATAGCGGCCATCAACATTGGTTGACCATCGGTTCCACCAACACCAGCAATACATCCAATAACCGCAATAGCTCCCATAACTAATCCACGATCACCGCCAACCATTCTACCACCGGTAGCTGCAATCAATACAGGAAGCAAATAAGTCAACATATATGGTTGAATAGAAGCCAATCGTTCATTAGGCAACCATCCATCCGCAATAAACAAAGCAGTAATAAATCCCCATGCAATGAATGCCCCAATATTTGGCATTACCATGGCAGATAAGCTTTTTCCTAGTTTTTGAATCGCTGTTTTCATAATTGTCCTTTCTGAGGACTTTCATATTATATTTTTTTAATCAATATACAGATAGTCCATATTTTTTACATTCTTTTTTAAAACTATCTGAAAGTAATGAATCACTAATTAGCGTATCCACTTGTTCTAAGTGGCAAATTGTATAAGTACCCTTCTTTTCAACTTTACTTGAATCCATCAACACAATAACTTTTTTTGCTTGTTCAATGGCTTTACGTTTTAGCTCACAGTCTTCCAATGATTCGCAAGTAAAACCTGTATTGGATGCATAGCGTGTAACCCCAATAAAAGCAATGTCGAAATTCACTTTCTCCAGGCAGCGAATACCATCCATGCCATTGACACTAAAACTACGGGTATTCATCGTTCCACCCGTCACCGCAATTTTAGCTTTTGTCAGTTTTCCCATTTCCATCGCACAAGTCAATCCACTTGTATAAAAAATATTATTTTGATCTTTTAAAATATGCGCCAACATCGTTGTGGTACTACCTGAATCAATAAAAATTGTTTTCGATGGCTCTACGAAGGCCAAGGCTTTTTGCGCAATTTCCTTTTTCTCTTCAATATTTCGCCCATAACGAAGTTTTAGCACATCATCGTTACCTGCTACTTCCTCTAAGGATTTTGCTCCTCCATGTATTCGTACAATTTTCTTTGCTTGATCCAAATACTTTAAATCCGTACGCAATGTCATATCTGAAACAGATGGAAATTTTTCTTTTAGTTGGGTAAATGTTACGGTTTGATTTGCGTTCACAAATTCAACAATTTCATTTCTTCTCTGATCCATTACTTCCATACGCGAACTCCTGTGTATACTGCTTTTAGTATACACAAGATTTTCGCTTTTAGATAAATTATTTTTGTTCAAAGTGCGTCAACAAATACGCTTCTGCTTCAGGGCACCATAAACCTTTATGAGCATCAACAATATCTGCTAAAGCTGTGTAACGTTCATCCGTTTCACCCATTTTTCTTAAATCTGTTAATGCAACCAATGGCATTTCCAAGTGTGTATAGATTAATTTCTTACCACCAGGAATCTTAGGTAAGTTCAAAGTTGTATCAGCAGCAACATTCAAACCACCAATGTGTGTAACCATAACAGCAGGGTTGATACGATTTTCAGCAGTTAATTGTAAAGATTCAATCATATCAGCAGTATTTCCACCAGTAGTTCCCATAACGTGTGTTGAGTTATAGTGAACATCATAGAAATTCATACGAGCACTAAATTGTTTGTCAGTTGGACCTGCGAAGAAGTTCAAGCAACCATCACGACCTAAAACAGCACTAGATAATTCAACAACTGCTTCAACTGGTGCGTAGCAGAATACATCATCAAATCCTGTTCCACCTGTCATTTCTCTTAATCCAGCAGCTGGATCTTCCATTTTACCAGTATTCACAAAATGAAGTTCAATACCATCTGCAGCAGCTTCGTCTACTGGGAATAAATGTTCAGCACGATCCAAACGTTCTTGGTTTACATCGGCAACAACAACCATTTTAGGACGAACATCACGATGTAAAGCATAAGTTAATGCTCCTAATCCCATAGGTCCAGCACCAGCTAAAATAGCTAATTTTCCATCTTTCTTAATTCCCATTTCATGATGGTAAACGCCCATCTTTGTATGGTATGCAGCATTAAATGCTCCAATTGAGCATGACATAGGTTCAGCTAAACTTGCTTCATAATAAGCTTTACCTTTATATTCCAACAAGCATCCTAATTCCATAACTTCAGCTGGAATAATACAGTAAGTTGAATCTCCACCGAAGAATTCATAAGAATATCCAGGTGACCACATTGTTCCTTTATAGTTTAATGCAGGTTGTAAAGTAAATTTCATACCTGGTTTAAATTTGTCTTGGTGTTTCTTTCCAACTTTTACAATGTCACCAGCCATTTCATGTCCCATAATAGCTGGGTGATCTGCAACATCTTCATGAACACGTTTGTGGTTCACTCCTAAGATGGCACATTTGTATGTAGACATACATACACTGTCTGAGACTACCTTTACTAGAATCTCATCGTCCTTAATTTCTGGTAATTCAAATTCATCCAAACGTAAATCGTTTGCGCCATGTAAGCGCACTGCCTTTGCTTTCATTTTAAAAGTCTCCTTTCACTTATTTTTGTTGTTTCAAAAGCTTACAACAACATAATACCAAATATTTTCGGAATGTCAACTGTTGTTTCAAAAGTTTTCTACTTGCGAAACAACAAAAAACAGTGTATTATATAAATAGAAATAAGAAAAGGAGAAACATATGATCTACACAATCACTTTTAATCCCTCGCTAGACTATATTATTCAAGTCGACAATTTTAAACCTGGTATCATCAACAAGACAAAATTCGAAGAAATCTTACCTGGTGGAAAAGGCATTAATGTTTCAATTGTACTTTCTAACTTAGGACACGAAAGTACAGCACTCGGTTTTATGGCCGGTTTCACAGGAAAAGAAATCGAACACAAACTCGAAAGTTTTGGTGCTAAAACCGATTTCATCCATGTTAAAAATGGATTATCTCGTATTAATGTAAAAATGAAATCCAATGAAGAAACCGAAATCAATGGAATGGGACCAGATATTCAAGAAGAAGATATTCAAGCTTTATTCCATCAATTAGAACAACTTACCCAAGAAGATGTATTAGTTATTTCGGGAAGTATTCCTAGCACATTACCAGATGATATGTATGAACAAATCATGGAAAAAGTCCAAGAAAAAAAGATCAAAGTTGTTGTGGACGCAACCAATAATTTATTAATGAAAGTTTTGAAATATAAACCATTCTTAATCAAACCAAATAATCATGAATTAGGCGAAATCTTCGGCGTTGAATTAAATACGAAAGAAGAAGTTATCCCTTATGCTAAAAAGCTCCAAGAAATGGGTGCACAAAACGTTCTAATTTCCATGGCTAGTGAAGGTGCAGTATTTATTGCAGACAATCATGAAGTACTTCAAAGTGGTGCACCAAAAGGAACCGTTGTAAACTCTGTAGGTGCTGGTGATTCCATGGTAGCTGGATTCTTAGCCGGATATCTAGAAACAAACGACTACCACAAAGCCTTTATCAATGGTTTATGCTGCGGTAGTGCCAGCGCTTTCCATGTCGGACTTGCAACAAAAGAACAAGTCGAAGAAGTTAAACAAACGCTATAAAACAAAAAAACAAACAATCCAATCTACTCCATTTAAAAAGCCAGAAGGTTTATCCTTCTGGCAATTTTTATAATCATTGAACTTAGGCATTTGCTTTCATTGCATCTAAAGCTTGTTGGATATCATCAATGATATCTTGGGCATCTTCTAAACCTACAGAGAAGCGAATCAAATCTGGTGCAACACCTGCTTCTCTTAATTGTTCTTCACTCATCTGACGATGGGTATGGCTGGCTGGATGTAAAAGACATGTCTTTGCATCGGCAACATGCGTTACAATAGAAGCCAACTTCAAGCTATCCATGAATTTTTCAGTTTGTTCTCTAGTCGCATTTAAGCCAAAAGAAAGAACACCACAAGTCCCTTTTGGACAATATTTTTGTGCTAAATCATGATGTGGATCTGATTCCAAATCCGCATATTTTACCCAGTTTACATCTGGGCTGGCTTCTAAGTACTTTGCGACAGCTAGAGCATTAGCACAATGTGTTCGCATACGTACAGCTAATGATTCCAAGCCAAGATTTAAATAATAAGCATTTTGTGGTGATTGAATAGAACCTAAATCACGCATCAATTGACTCGTTGCCTTAGTAATATAGGCAAGCTTACCGAATTTTTCTGCATATACAATGCCATGATAGGATTCATCTGGTGTTGTAAGTCCTGGGAATTTATCTGCATATTTCAACCAGTCAAAGTTTCCACTATCAACAATAGCACCACCCACGCTTGATGCATGGCCATCCATATATTTTGTTGTTGAATGCGTTACAATATCTGCACCCCATTGAATAGGTTGGCAATTGATAGGTGTCGCAAAAGTATTGTCAATAATTAAAGGAACACCATTTTTATGCGCTACTTTCGCAAACTTTTCAATATCAAAAACTCGTACAGTTGGATTTGTGATTGTTTCGCCAAATACGCATTTTGTATTTGGTTTAAATTCTTTCTGTAAATCCTCTTCACTAATTTCTGGATCAACAAAGGTACAATCGATACCCATCTTTTTCATCGTTACCCCAAATAAATTATAGGTTCCTCCATAAATTGCACTAGATGCAATTAAATGATCCCCTGCTTCACAAATATTAAAGACCGCAAAGAAATTTGCTGCCTGTCCACTTGATGTCAACATTCCAGCTACACCACCTTCTAAGGCAGCAATTTTGCTGGCAACAATATCATTCGTTGGATTTTGCAGACGTGAATAGAAGTATCCACTCGCCTCTAAATCAAACAACTTCCCCATTTCAAGACTTGTATCATATTTAAAAGTTGTGCTTTGATAAATTGGTACTTCTCGTGGTTCCCCGTTTTTAGGTTCATACCCTGCATGTAGACATTTTGTTTCTGTTTTCATTATTTATACTCCATTCTTTTTTTTCATTAACTTAATACTACCATCAAAAGACACAAAATGGCGTTTAGATTTGATGATATCCAAAGATAATTCAGAAATTCGTTTATTTATTGCTTACCATGGCATATCTCCAAAGCGATTCACAAAAGTACCTGTAGGTCCATCTTTATCGATAGTTGCAAGTTTTATAATAGCATCTGTTCCTTCATGTACTGTCTGCTTTCCTTTACCACCATTTAAATCCGTTGCGGTTGCACCTGGATCTGCACAGTTTACCTTGATATCCGGTAGTCCTTTCGCATACTGTAGGGTCAACATAGATACTGCTGCCTTTGATGAGCAATACGTTAACGAGTTAATTTTTGACTCATTCGTTGTATCATCTGTTACCATTCCAAATGAACCCAGTCCACTTGAAACATTCACAATAACCGGATTATCCGATTTTCTTAATAAAGGAAGAAATGCATTTGTTACACGAACTACGCCAAATACATTGGTATCAAATACTTTTTCCATATCAGCTTCCGTAATATCTTCCACCTTTTTATAAACACCTGAGATTCCCGCATTATTAATTAGAATATCTATTCGACCTTCCTTATCCATCATTGCTTGTGCAGCTGCTTTTACCGAATCCTCAATGGTTACACCCATCAAAAGTAATTCTGCGCCCAATTTTTCGGCAGCATTTTTTCCTCGTTCTTCATTACGTGAACCAATATATACTTTATATCCCATTTCAAGAAGTCTTCTGGCACTCTCATAGCCTAAACCTTTATTTCCACCTGTTATCAATACAATTCGATTCCTATTCATAATGCTTATCTCTTTATCCACTTTAATTAGTCAAACAATATCACAATCTTACATAGTCTTCATACCAATAGTAAACGAATACTAAATGAATCAATACAAACATAAAAAAAGAAGGGCAAAAGCCTTCCTTACGATTCATGTTTCAAAAAATTCATAACAAGTTTGACCATGGTTTCTTTTTCTTCTGCTCTAGATTCAGCAATCATCAAAGTAATACTAATAACGCACTATTTTGCGTATTCCACGTACTTAGAGCCATACAATTCATCTTATTTTTTGGAAGAAAAAAACGATAAAATCGAATGATTTCATCGCTGATTTCATATAGTCATAAAGCGCTAGAAAGCCTTTACGTATAATTTATTTGGCGTCCTCGAGGTGGTTCGAACACCCGATCTATCGCTTAGGAGCTGACCCATATCATCTCTTCTAATAGCGTTTTATCTTATTTAATATCAAATTGTGCCGTATTTATCGGCTTTTTTTCGATTTTCTAATTTTGGTCGTTTGACTAATAATATTGAATTTTTCGTACAATATCATGTAGTTTTTCTAGTCTTTATTAGCCGGCTATTAGCTGGAGCACCTTGAAAATTACTGATACATACTGGATAATATCAACTTTTATTAACAGTATATGAACAACTTATTAGCTATCTAATGTTTTTTCACCTGAAAGCATTAATTTGGTTATTTTCAATAAATATAAGAAAAAAGAAGGCTATATAAAACCTTCCTTAAATTAACTTTTCAAGAAATTCATAACAAGTTTGACCATTGTTTCTTTTTCCTCTGGTCTTGATTCAGCTATCATTAATGTAATGGCAACTTATGCACTGTTAGAAATAATTTGACTTCCATTAATGATTAAATGCTGATTCTTATTTAAGAATTCGAGGAAAATGGAAGCTCCAATACGTTTACATCCATCTACAAAAGAGTGATCTTTAATTAAGAAATAGAGTAGGTTGGCAGCTTTTTCTTCAATGCTTGGATACATTTCTTGCCCAAATACATTCTGATATACGGCTGCAATGATTCCATTTAATTTACCTGCTTCTTTTTCAACGCCAAATACATCAGAAAATCCACTATATTTCATAGAATCAATAAGCGTTTTGCATTCTTCATAAGTTAGACGATAAATCGAATGTTTACCTTTGGGTTTTGAAATACACCCATGATCATAATCATCAAGCAGTGATAATGCATTCGAATAAGCCTCAATAACATTTAATACTTCTTTTTCTTCAATATCCAAAGCAGATGCTAACATTTTAGTTTGAATTGCGATTGTTTTATTTAGAACTTCAAGTCGCTTTTCATTAACTGTATATCCCTTTATCATGTAGTCTTTTAATATGGAAGTTGCCCATTTACGAAAGATAATACCATTTTTAGATTTCACACGATATCCTACGGAAATAATCATATCGAGATTATAGTATTCAACCATGTGAGTCTGTGTTTTACCTTTGATGGCTCCATGTTGAGTGGTTGTCGCAAATTTTGCGACAACCGCTTCATTCGACAATTCTTCTTTTAATGCATTATTGATATGTTTACCAATCGTTTTAACATCTCTATCAAATAATTGTGCAAGTTGATTACGATTTAGCCAAACAGTTTCATTATCTGGTGATACTGTAACATCTAGTTGTAAATCGCCATTTACAAATTTTATGATTTCATTATTCATATAGTTCCCCAATCTTTTTATATTTAACTGATTTTGATAATTAATTTCTTCAAAAAGACAGTCATTCATTAAATAACAACTACTTTATTTCAATGCTTCTAGCAATTTTTCCATTAGATCTGGATTCTCTTTGATTGAATCCACCAATTTATCAACATCAATATTGTTCTTCTTTCTTTTAACCTTTTCTTCGTTATTAGGAGGCGAACGCTCTATCCAGCTGAGCTACAGAGACAAATTCCTATTCAATTTTAACACTAATTTGGCCACTCATCCCAAAATCTTAGGAGGCCACTCATCACTTTTTTATTTAATCTTAAAGTTTACATAAAATTTCGCTTTATGCTTTATTTATCGACTTTTTTGTATATTCTAATTTTGACCACTCAACAAATTATACGGATTTTTTCACCTGATTTCGTTCATTTTTTGTAGTCAATATTAGCTGGCTATTAGCTAGAAGACACTTTCATTAAAAAAGGTCCCTTAATTGGGACATCTTATTTTAATGCATCTAATAGTTTATCTAGTAGATCTGGATTGTCTTTTAAAGAAGCAACCAGCTTATCCACATCAATACTATCTTTTTTTCGTTTTGCATTATCTTCATCGTTGTTCTGATAGAATGACTCATCAAACTTTTGAGCATTTACTTTGCGATCTTCATCTAAAATATGACTATATAAATCAGTTACCATATCAGCTTGTGCATGGCCAGTATCTCCTTGCGTTGCTTTTATGTCACCACTAAGTGTATAGCCTTCACCAGCATCTACACCTACTTGTTCTTTCCCGTTATAAGTATAGAAATTCATATATAAATATTTATATTTAGCCCAAGGCACAGATACCTGTTTAATGCTAGAATATACTCTAAATCTAAACTCCACTTTATGACCATTTCCACAATCATAATCATACGTAACAAAATCTTTCCCATTCTCAACAATCAACACACCCGAATTCACAGTCGCATTGTGCCAATTCGAAGTTTTACTCACATCAAAACCAGCCGGAAGCTTTGATAAATCAAATCTTTTTCCTTTACCAACCGTTATTGGATATATATTATTTGCCATATATAGTGTCATAGATGGTGAATTATTACTCAAATCAATTGATGTTAAGTTATTCAATTCACTCTGTAACTCCATTAATTTCACATTGTTTTTCACATACCACATTCCCCTGTTCCGAAACCAAAATCTTAATATACAAAAAATAGGAGTTATAACGAAAACCTTATTTTGTTATAACTCCTTTTCTTCTTGAACCAATTCAATGATTTGCGATTCAAATACATGATGGAATAAGGCTATTACCCTACCTACTCCTAACACTGCAATTACAGTGCCAATTCCTATTCCTAATATTGTATGTGCAAATGTCAGACCGATACATAAAGTAACGCATAAACATAAACAATCAAGCATATTTTTTGTTAGACCAACACTTTTATTAAACTTTCCTGCCAATGTTTGCACAATTCCATCACCCGGATTTGGGACAAACTGCATACTTAATGACATGGCATCACCTACTCCTGTACAAATGATGGCCATAGCTAAGATTAGTAATTGAACACCAAATTGATCAGATGTTGGAATATAAGCCGAAAAGATATTTAACAATCTTGTGAATATTAAGCTTAGTGGTAATTGTAATAAATCAGATATAATTCGGGTTTTATTCTTTTCACTTAGATGAATCCATATTTGTATAAACACAAACACTACATACTCAATAAATGTTAAATCTCCAAAATTCAATCCTGTTATCTGTGAAATGCTATAGGGTACTGAAATAATAGGAGACACGCCAAGATTAGCCTTTGTGTTTAGTGTTAATCCTAAAGCTAAAATAAACAATCCAACAATGTACACAATAATGCGCTTTGTTTTATGATTCAAAATCATCTTCCTTTCTTTAAAAAACTAGGCAAATCGCCTAGTTTCATCTTTATTTAAAATAAGAAATATGGAACCCCTCTTCCAAATACTCCACATCAAGATCAGGAAGTTTATCATTAAAATAATTCACCATGTTTTTTAAACCACCAATTTCACAACCAGCATGATTTACTACGATCATAGGCAAATCATTATCAATCGCATATTGAGCATCTTTGTAGTTTGTGATTCCATCATCCGCAACAATAACTACATCTGGATTGAATTCTAACATCTCAAAAATATCCGTTCCAGCACCTGTACCAATGGCTAAATGAGATACTTCTTTATTTACATTCCCAAAAACATAAACCCCCTCTTCACCATCTTCTTTTAATACATTAGCCACATGCGTTGCTAATTCTGAAACAGTTTGTTTAGGAATATTTGCAGATTGATAATATGAGTTAATCACTCTATCCCTAAAATCAAAACCAAGCTTTTTGGCCCATACATCACTCACACCATATTCAGGAATAGAATCCCAAACATCATGACAACGATACACACAAATATTACCCTTACTTAATAAGTCTTTCTTGTGTTCAATAGACTCAACTAATTTAGTTTCCAAATGCGTTCCTGTCGTATAGAAAATATTCTCATGAGAAATAATGAAGTTAATACCCTTTTTTAATGCTTGTTCAATCACTTTATTAGTAGCCACCCAACAAACACCAATCTTCTTTACTTCTTGATCATCATCACCAAATAAAACACGATCCCTTGTACAACGATTCCAACGTACCCAAGTACCCTCATTCTTTAAACATTCAATTACATCTTTAATCTTCATGATTTTCAATCCTCTCAATAATTTTTTCCAACTGATGATTCACATCATCAAAATCATCCGCCATAGTCTCTTTATCAATTAGAGAATAGATATTTTTGTTACTGTATCAATTAACATCAAATCCTGAAACAATTCATTTTTATGGTCAATCCACCTATTATTTGTATCAAAAGTCATTAAATCTAGATTCT
>OLOM01001444.1_pt1 | contig 16005 bp, 14 predicted proteins | sample 1672531 | NCBI WGS metagenome assembly OLOM01 (sample SAMEA3136696, study PRJEB25190) | human gut metagenome | reverse complement strand
CACATATACAAAACCTCTCTCCTGGAAGAACTTGTGAATCGCATATGCACAGAGAGAGCGTACGCGGAATACTGCCTGGAAAGTGTTTGTTCTCGGTCTTAAATGTGTCATAGTTCTTAAATATTCAAGACTGTGGCGTTTCTTCTGAAGCGGGTAATCCGGTGCAGAACCTCCCTCTACGAATACTTCTGTTGCCTGGATCTCAAATGGCTGTTTCGCCTGCGGTGTTGCTACCAGTGTTCCCTTAACGATAATGGCCGCACCTACATTTAATTTGGAAACCTCCGCGAAATTCTCCATGTTATCATGATAAACGATCTGAAGAGTTTCAAAAAAACTTCCATCATGAAGCACGATAAAACCAAATGCCTTGGAATCACGGACGCTGCGCACCCAGCCGCCTACTGTGATCTCTTTATCAAGATACTGTTCACGGTTTCTGTAAATCTCTTTAACTGTTGTCAGTTCCATAATCTATACCTCATTCCTCATATTCAGGATTTCCCGTCCCTTCGGACATATAAATGTCCGTATCGAATTAAGTATAGACTATTCTTATGGTTCGCGCAAGGAGTAATTGGAAGGAATTCGCTGCCCTGGTATAATTCCTGTGACATAAAAGATCCCGCATGCCGGAAAATGTACCGACATGCGGGATCATGTGCATATTTAATAATATGTCGCATTGATACTTCCTGTGTTAAGATATGTCACACAGTAATAATAAATTCTCTTATAGGTCTTGGTTGTATAATGCAGTCCGTCATCGGAATCTCTGTCTACACCAACATAAGAAGCGTTGGTTCCATATCCTTTCTTCATCAGTACACTATACGTATCAATAAATTTGTAATATACAGAAAGACCTGAGTGGATCTTACTGTTAAATTCTCTTACCTGAGCCTCTGTACGGGCACCTCTTCCTGCTTTGGTGATCATTGTACTGTTGATCGGGTTTACCGACATATAAAACAGTTTGCAGTTCTTCTTTTTCAGAGTCGGTGCAATATTGGTCATATAGCTTACATAATTGCTTGCATTTGCCATATCATTAACGCCCAGGTTAAAGATAACTGCAATAGGACGAGATCCTTCTGCCTCGCTGATCTCCTTCAAAAGCTGCTCGTAACCTTCACTCTTAAACCAGCTTAATCCCTGACCTGCACTGGCTACAAATGAAACTCCATTCAGTATCGAACTGCTTACCTGTTTCTTCAATGTCGCATTCATACCCACTGTACGGGAATCTCCCACAAAGATTACTTTACTGTACCGCATACCAATTGCCGGTCTCGCCATCTCATCGGAGCTGATATCTTTCTCCCGTGCACGGTTGAACACTGTTGCATACAATGTAGTGGTCTTGCTGATCTTGAGCAGTTCGCCTGCTTCATAATCCGGAGCTGCCGAAGATCCTGCCCGCTTTGTTTTTGACCAGCCCATAAACGTGTATCCTGAAGCATTAGCTGCTGATGGAAGTTTCAGATATCCACCCTTTCCTAGTGTTACTGTTTTCCATATAGTACCATTAGCCTTGCATAGGTTTACACTTACTGACTGCATCTGCACTACATAATACTTGATGTTTCCGGAAATTTTAATCTTCGTTCCGGCTTTCTTTGCAGTAGATACTTTTCCATTTATGGTTGTAGACCATCCAAGATTTACATAGCCTGATCTGGCCGGCACAGCAGGCAGAGTATAATATGTACCTTCTTCAACTTTTTTCTGAAGTTTCCTATAAGCGGCTGTACTGCTTCCATTTCCCAGATAAAAACTTACTGTATAAAATTTGCTTTTCCTCCGGACTGCATAAAGAGTCATGTCTTTCTTAACCTTTATGCTGGCTCCGGCTTTATATACCACTTTACTGCTTCCCTTCGTTGTAGTCCATCCAAGATTCTGATAACCTATAGCCTTCGGAACTGCCGGAAGTTTAATAGTGGTATTCAGTTTAACATTTCTGGTCAGTGCTGTGTATGTTTTGCTTTTACTGGTTCCGGAATTATTATTGAACTTCACTGTATATACAAGCTTGCCTGCAGAAACTTTCTGCGAAGCTGCCGGCATAAAGATCAGTGCAGCTGCAACAACTGCCAGCAAAAGCCATTTTATTCGAAAGGCTTTTCCGGTTCTTTCTGTTTTCTTCATATAAATTACTCCTCCTGAAATATACATCTTTCAAGTTCCGCACAGGAAATTCCTGAATTTAATGTTTCCATGCTCTGATGTATCAGATTACCGGCAGCCTCCGAATATTTACAGAGTGTTGATAAATCTCATAAATGCATCCCTGCCCTCTGGTGTGCATTTATAAACACCGGCATCCTCCAGAACATGAACAAATACATTGCCCACTTCTTTACGGAGAACTTCCTGAATATTGTCTTTGTCAAGTTTCTCATATTTTGGCAGAAATTCTGCAACCCATGCTGCATGTTTCTCAATCTTTTCGTTAGAAGCGATATCTTTGCCACTTAAGATATATTCTTCCAGAAGTTCCAGCTCTTCTTTCAAACGTGCCGGAAGAACAGCAAGTCCCATAACTTCAATAAGACCAATATTCTCTTTCTTGATGTGATGATAGCATGCATGCGGATGGTAAACACCCAGTGGGTTCTCTTCTGTTGTTATATTATTACGTAATGTCAGATCCAGTTCAAAAGTATCATCAACTTTACGCGCGATCGGTGTAATCGTATTATGCGGCTCCCCATCAGTTTCTGCAAAGATAAATGCAGCTTCATCTGTATAACCTCTCCAGTTCGCCAACACATGTGTTGCCAGATCGATCAGTCTCTTCTCATCCTTGCTGCGGATACGCAGAACAGAAAGCGGCCATTTCACAATACCAGCCTCCACATCTTCATATCCGGGAATTGTCACTTGTTTCTCAATCTCAGCCTTTGCCATTGCAAATGTGTAATGGCCTCCCTGGAAATGATCATGGCTTAAGATCGATCCGCCTACGATCGGAAGATCTGCATTGGATCCCAGAAAATAATGCGGAAACAGTTTCACAAAATCAAACAGTTTCACAAAAGTATTTCTCTCGATCTTCATTGGTGTATGCTTACTGTTAAAGACAATGCAATGCTCATTATAGTAAACATACGGTGAATACTGGAAGCCCCACGGACTGTCATTGATGGTGATCGGAATAATTCTGTGATTCTCCCTTGCCGGATGATTGACCCTTCCTGCATAACCTTCATTCTCCGGGCAAAGCAGACATTTCGGATAACTGCTTGACTTCACGAGTTTGGCAGCTGCAATCGCTTTCGGATCTTTCTCCGGTTTTGAGAGATTGATGGTGATGTCAATCTTACCATACTCACTGTCCACAGTCCATTTCTGATCTTTCTTTACACGGTAGCGTCTGATATAGTTACTGTCCTGACTCAGCTTGTAAAAATAATCAGTAGCCTTCTCCGGGTCTTCCTTATAAGCATCCCAGAATTCTTTCTGAACCTGAGCCGGACGAGGCATAAGACAGTTCATAAGTTTTGTATCAAAAAGATCTCTGTACACAATACTGTCTTCAATAATTCCCCTCTTTACAGCTTCATCCAGAAGTTCATTCAATACTTCTTCCAAATTGATTTTAGCATATTCTGCTTCCGGTTCTGTATACTCGCTTTCACCAAAAACATCCAGAAGAAGATTCGTTGTATAGATCCTCTCACATTCCGGTGTGATCCCACTTTCTACTCCATACTGCACCAGTTTCTTGATACTTTCACTTAACATTGCATTTTCCCCTTTCCTGTCGCACTTTTGCCTTGACAGACAGGTATCTGTATCCTGTCTGTCATTTATGCCAAACGGAACCTGTCCGTCTCGCTGTCCTGCTGCATCCCATTATCCATAGGTATACCTGTATCCTGAGTTTTCCGTTACTCTGTAACATTCTCTATATAGGTTAAAAATACATTTCCCGCACTCTCAAACAAGGCTGTGCTGTCATTCATTCCATAAGGGCTTGTCTGCCCTGTTGACGGGTCATAAAGATATGTGTTGTATTCATCATATCCTACGATCACAACGCTTGAACTATCTCCTGTTTTGGCAATTACCGGACGCTGTGCACTTACCTCATAAAGAACACTGTCAAGACTGCATCCTGTAAGATCGATCACTGTTCCTGCATCACCAAGCCCATCCTGAATCTCCTGTTTCTTCCAGTTGGCTGTACGTATGATTTCCGGCACATCCTCTATATTCAACTGGATCTTTGTCTTTTTGTTTCCTCTTTCCCAGACATACTGCTGTGCACGGTTAAGTACAACACCCGTCTGATCATCCGCACGTTTCACAGCTGCCGCCGGATCTGTGTAAATACGATCCAACACTCCATAAGCATAAACATAATAAAGTTCACCCTGCGGAACTGTTGTATCCAATGTCACAGAGGCATCTTTCATACTCTCAATCTTGGAATAAACAAGAAGCGGTGTATCTGTCTCAGGCTTCTGATCCATTGTCAGACGGATCAGCGTTCCTGCCCTGTTTGTCGTGATCAGTGCCACATCCACCTGGCTTCCAGATGCCTTCCTGTTATTCATGATATTATCTTTCTTCTGGACTGTATACGTATTTCCGGATTTTACAGAAAGCTCAAATTCCATCATTGTTGTACCGACAGTCACATTTGTAATATATAACCCATCCTGATGATATTCTTTTTTTACCTTTCCCTTAAAGTTCTCAATACGGAAAGTACTGATTCCCTCTGTCTCATGTCCGTTTTCGTCTGTAAGTATATCACCATCTGAAATAATCCCATAAATCAGATCTTCATTCATAAACCCAAGTACCCGGAGTATCTGACCGCTTTCTGGTACAATATCTCTTGTTTTCAAAGAATCAAACTCTATTTCCCTGATTTTTCCTTTATCGTCTCCTGACGTGATCAGCCACGCAGCATGAGCTTTTGTATCAGAAACTACAAAACAGTTCTGCTTAATTCCTTCCTCCAGTACATCAGCAGTTCCTTCCTCGATATTTACCTGATACAGTTTCTGTGCAAAAAGCAGAAACAGCTGATTATTCTTGTTCACATAGGTAAGAGTTCCAAGATCTTCTTTCAAAAATTCATAGGACTCTGTACTAGGAATAAAAACCTTCTCCTCAACTACATTCCTGTCACTGTTATAGTGATAAACACAAACACCGCTGTAGCCTTCGTGGATTCCTCTGTTCATATATCCATACAGCACAAAATCCACATCTCCATTATCAGAAACCCGAATGATCTTTATATCATGCTCCTTACGCACATATCTGGAATCATTGTTCTTTTCTTTACGGAAACTGAATATCCGGGTGATCTTACCGCCAGCCGGTGCATAAGACCACAGATCACCGCCCTGCTCAAAAGCCACAATAGTTCCATCATCATTGGTTGAATAAGTTACATTTTTATCGCGAACTCCAAGAAGAATTCCTGCATCTGAAACAACTGTCTGTGACGGATTAAAAACTTTAGACGCTGAACGTCTGAAGTCCAGCAGCAGGATCCTGGTCTCTGTATAACGCATACGGTAAAATTCCGTAACATCATAAATCTCTGTTTTCCCTTCATCATCCTCTGCTGAAATCTGATACTCCAAAGTGATGCTTGCTGTTGTCTCATTAATATCATCAATCAGCGGCACACCTTCCATATAAAGTTTCGGAGAAAGTGATCCCCAGCTGATATTGGAAAGTCCTGAATTAATAGTAATATTATTGAAATTAGTTCCACCGGAAGTATCTTCCGCTTCCAGATATCCGGTCAGCGTATCAGCCTGTTCCTTATCAAGACATTTTGTGGAAAAATCCTTTACAAACTGCAAGTAAGATTCTGTATTGAGCTGACTCCTTGAAACAACTCTTGTATAATAGTAAACTTCACCTTCACTGGTATCCAGAGTGATCTGCATGGAATATTCCTGATTCATTCTCAGGTCACTTCCAATTTCAATCTCTGCACTTAAATAACCATTTTCTTCTTTTGTAAGATTTTTGATCTTCCGGTTTTCCATGACCTTGCTGCCGTCAGAAGTACGTACTTCGTAGGCAAGTCCTGTCACAGAATCTGAATAAGGATTGATCTCAAAAGTCAGCTTCTTGGTAGTATCCAGAGGAGTAATGCTGCCTCGCATAAAATCAGTCTGCATAACCTGTTTATAGCCATACATCTTATTCGCCTGGGTACTTCCGATCTTTACCATGACTTCCGGGAGTGTAGCATCATTCATATCTGAGCGGTTATCTGTAGACTGACTGTTCATAAGAAGGGCACTGCCAGCTACAACCACTACGAAAAGTACCAGCAATACTGCTCCTTTACGTATGATTTTTTTCATGTCATTCTCCCTTCTGTGACATCGACTCTTCCGGATAAAAAAGCCGATCCAGAGTAGGATTTACATGGAGTGCTTTCATGGCCCCTGCAAAACTGTCTCTGTTCTTTTTCTTTCCGGTTTTTACTGCACGGATCAGAATATTCTTAGGTGTGTGTTCCATATCAATAAATTCCAGAAGCTGAGTCTCATAGCCTTTGCTCTCAAGAAGTTCTGCACGGAATCCATCTGTGATCAGTGCTGCCATTCTTTCTTTCAGGATACCGTAACGCATAACAGGCTGCAGTATTTCATTTCTAATCTGTCTGTTCAGTTCATGCTGGCAGCACGGAACGGATAAGATCACCTGCGCTCCCCATTCTACTGCTTTCGCCAGAGCAAAGTCCGTAGCTGTATCACAGGCATGAAGGGTAACAACCATATCTACAGAAGATACTCCTTCATATCCGGCAATATCACCCTGGTAAAAATGAAGTTTCTCATATCCATAGGATCTGGCCAGCTCACTGCAGTGACGGATCACATCGTCTTTAAGATCAAGGCCTATGATATTTACATCAAATCCCTCCAGCTCCCGGAGATAATAGTACATTGCAAAAGTAAGATAAGATTTCCCGCATCCGAAATCCAGAATCGTAATCTCTCTGTCTTTCGGAAGCTTCGGGAGAATATCACGGATAAATTCCAGGAATCGATTGATCTGACGGAATTTATCATACCGGGAAGCCACGATCTTTCCATCCTTTGTCATAACTCCCAGATCCACCAGAAACGGAGCCGCAGTTCCTTCTTTCAGAATGTACTGTTTCACCCGGTTATGAGGAGCGATCTTTATATTCTGTACAGCTTCATGATGTTTCGTTTTGATGGTTGCCTTGCCTTTTTTACTGATCAGAATACTTCCATCCTGACTTCGTCCTGTTGTCTGGAGCTGCCGGAACTCTTCCATTGATTTTTCCAGATAATCGATAATTTCCTCTCTCGAATAATTTTTATGATAAACCTTAGGGCCTTCCGTCATAGAGGCCTGGTAGCAAATCTTTCCTTTCAGCTCCACAGGACGAAGCTTCACCTTTGAAGGGCCTTCTCCTGTCCTGCGGCCACTTAAAACAGCCTGGATCAGCTGTTCATTGATCTGTTCTTCTAAAAATTCCCTTATTGTTTTCATCATATTCCCATTATATTCATTTTATTGTTTTCCTGTATATGGACAGATGTTAGCAAAACCTGTCATATAAGTACCCACAAAACAACCGCTCATCTGTCTCTGCTGCATACTCATAAAAATGAGCCGTGCTCTGTCAGTAACATCTTCAAAACATATGGCATTGTCTGCATCTGCGCCGTCTGCACCGTCTCCTGGAAATCTCCTGATATACAAGCACTTCGATCAGATCATCCAGAAAACCTCCCGGCATTTCCTGCGCGATGGTGTCCGAAGACATTTCTTCTTTCACCTGACTGCATATATGATACAGCATGAAACGATCCGGATATTCATCATAAAGCCGGCTGCCTTCATAATCCAGCATCTGGCATTGTGCTTCTGCTTTCTCCTGGATCTTTCTGGCTGTATCCGGATAATAAGATTTCATCAGGTCAAATTCTCTCTCCTGTTCTCTCTCTTCATTATAAAAGTCAGAATTTCCCTGTGCAGCATAAAACGGATAAAAATCTCGATAAAGCATAACTGTTCTGCTGTCCTCTCACTGTTATCTCTTATAGTATATGCAGCAGAAATATGACGGTGCTTCTTTTATCTATCCATAATTATCATGTCATAAAAACTTATGCCATGCGCTTTAACATCCCCTGTGTTAAACGGACACTGTGTTCAATAGCAAGCTTCTCAAAAGCCGGATAATCCATATTGGCACTGTTATCAGCTTTATCAGAAATTGCACGGATGATCAAAAACGGTATTCCATTCAGTGCTGCTGCCTGTCCGATAGCTGCGCCTTCCATCTCAACTGCGTATGCACTGAACTCTTTTACAATATTATCTTTCACTCCCTGGTCACATACGAACTGATCTCCGGAGGCAATTCTGCCTTCAAATACCTGGATCTCCGGATTCACCTCCGCGCATACGTCGTGAGCGATCTTACGAAGACACTCATCAGCCTGGAATGAAAACTCTTTCATCTGTGGAATCTGGCCCTTAGGATAACCAAAGCCTGTTGCATCCATATCATGGTGAAGTACATCTGTGGAAAGCACGATATCTCCGATGTTAATATCATTATTCAGACTTCCTGCAATACCTGTATTGATCACGGCCTCAACCTGAAAAAGATCTGCAAGGATCTGTGTGCACATACCTGCATTTACTTTACCGATTCCGGACTGTACTACAACTACCTTCCTGTCTTCCAGAACACCTTCATAAAAATCCATTCCAGCTCTTGTTGTGATCTTTACATTCTCCATGACTTCCTTCAGTCTGGCAACTTCCTGCTCCATTGCCCCTATAATTCCAACACATTTCATAACTATCAAATCCTCTCTTTCTGTCTGTATGCCATAGTACCAGATGGACTAAAGCATCCTCACTGGCATCTTATTTTCTTTTTCTACAATGCTCATTATAACAAATTTTATTTTTTATGGAAACTTTTTTTCAGAGATGATATAATCATTGGCATATATAGCATTAATAAGTATTAAAATGGAGGTAAACAGAATGGTTTATAAGACAAAAGGTGTCTGTGCTCAGGGAATTGAGTTCGAAATCGATGATAATAAGAAAGTTCACAACGTAAAATTCACAGGTGGCTGCTCTGGAAATACACAGGGTGTAGCCAAACTTGCAGAAGGCATGGATGCAGATGAAGTCATCAGCCGTCTGGAAGGTATCCGCTGCGGCTTCAAACCAACTTCATGTCCAGATCAGCTTGCCAAAGCTATTCGTGAGGCAATTGGAAAGAATTAATTTTCGTTTCTTCGCAGAAAAGTTCTTCTGTCTGATACTGGCAGAAACATTTCTGAATTGTATATTTGGGGCACACTGTCAGCGGTTAATCCTGACAGTGTGCTCTTTTATTATATCAGGAGGATATCTCAAACAGCTTTACTATCCCTAGGCAAAATAATGCTTTGCAGTTTATTTAGATCAAGCGGGATATTCGTAATCCGCAGTAGACTTTGTTAAATTATATTTATACTCAAATGTCATCTCTGTCCCATTTATCGCACAATGACTGGATATCTCTTGCAAAACGGTCCAGATCTTTATTCGGACAGCCTTCATTTTTACGGATCACTGTCATCAGACGGCGTCCCATCGCAAGGAGTTTCTCGTATGCGCGGGCAGCACGGCTGGCTTTCGGAGATGCTGTAGCCTTGACAATACGGATTCCAGGAGCTTCATGAATACATTTATTTTCAAGAAGATCATATTCCGTTCCGCTGAACGGTGCTGTAGCATCATATCCCAAATCCTCTTTCAACCTCTGCGCAAAAACTTCTGTCACTGTATCGTCACCATGTGTAACAAACACATGCTTCGGCTTCTTCTCAAAGGCTCTGGCCCAATCCAGCAGTCCATTCACATCTGCATGACCGCTGATTCCCAGCATTCTGCAGATCTCAGCAGCTACCTGAACAGTCTCGCCAAACAGTTTCATTTCTGTTGCACCTTCCAGAAGGGCACGGCCAGGTGTTCCAATCGCCTGATATCCGACAAAAAGTACTGTATTTTTAGGATTCCACAGATTATGTTTCAGATGATGTTTAATACGTCCTGCGTCGCACATACCACTTGCGGAAATAATAACCTTGCAATCTTCATCAAAATTAATGGCTCTGGAATCATCAGTTGTAACAGATGTCTTCAGTCCCTGGAAAGATAGCGGATTGATTCCCCTGTTTAAAAGATCAATTGCTTCTTCATCATAACAGGTATACGCATTTTCACTGAAAATCGTAGTAGCCTCATTAGCAAGTGGGCTATCCACATATACTGTAAATCCATCATGCCCGTGCACAAGTCCCTGTTCCTTGATCTGCCGGATAAAATAAAGCATCTCCTGGGTTCTTCCAACTGCAAAAGACGGAATCACCAGATTTCCGCCCCTGTCAAAAGTTCTCTGGATGATCTCAGCCAGCGTCTCCGGATAATTCGGACGTTCTCCATGGCTTCTGTCACCATAGGTAGATTCCATAACAACATAATCTGCATCTTTAATATAAACCGGATCTTTGATCAATGGTTGATTTATATTTCCAATATCTCCGGAAAATACGATTTTCTCAGTCTTATCATCTTCTGTCATCCATATCTCAATGCTACTGGAACCAAGAAGATGTCCGGCATCTACAAATCGTACCTCAATACCTTCAGCTGGTTTGATAGTCTTATCATAAGGACATCTGACAAAGTTACGAAGAACTCCCATGGCATCTTCCATTGTATATGCAGGAATGAATTCCGGTTTACCTTCTCTTCGCCCCTTACGGTTTCTCCATTCCGCCTCAAACATCTGGATATGCGCGCTGTCACGAAGCATAATATCGCAAAGATTACATGTTGCTTCTGTTGCATAGATCGGTCCCTGATATCCCTTGGCATACAATGCCGGAAGATTCCCTGAATGATCCATATGCGCATGTGTCAGAAGTACAAAATCAAGATCTCCCGGAGCTATAGGCAGATCTTGATTCTCATAATAATCAGGTCCCTGCTCCATACCATAATCTACCAGAAATTTTTTCCCTGCTGCTTCCAGATAATAACAGCTTCCGGTCACTTCATGCGTTGCACCGATAAATGTTATCTTCATGCACAAGCCCCCTTCTGTTCGTCTATTTACAATAGTAAATACAAATGATAGACATTTCGTTTATTAACGGTTAATTTATTGTATTTATTATACATGAGTTTCGTGATTTTTAACAGTCTTTTTGTGGAGTATATATGATTTTTTATGTTGATTTTCTTTAGAATTTTAAGAGATTGTGAGATTTAATGAGAAAGGTTATTTTTTCAGATTTTTTCAAGATTCCCCCAGCGATGGTAATGTAAGTTTACTGGATTTTTTTATTTTGGGGTTTGGGCATCGCTGGAGGATGGTGATGAGCTTTTACTTGACTAAGATACCGCTTGTTAATGTCGTTGTTGATTCCTTGCTGCCATCTTTTGCCGCATGATAGCCACGTACTCGATAATAATAACCACTCGGAACAGTTACTTTTATACTCTTTGTTAAATTTGTAACATTATTTGCCGTAAAATTCCAAATTTTATATGTTTCATATGTCCCATTTACTTTTCTCTCTAATGATAACGTTAAATAAACCGTTGTACATTTATGATGGCATTGTGTAAGTCCATATACATTTACTTCACGACTTGACACTTTACTGATCTGCGATGTTCCATAGTTTAAATTATTCCCACGCAACATACTATAAGTTGTATCTTCTGCAAATTCAGCATCTGTTTCGGTTTCTTCTGTATCATCGCTTATCGTATTTGTATCACCATATACAAAACACATATTGCAAGTAAACATACTAATAATTGCTAACAGTACAGCTACTTTTTTTATTATTTTCCTTTTCATCTATTCCTCCAAATACTTTAGTAAACTTTCATTACATTTAATATACGATGTTCTCCAAATATTTTCTCATACTAATATACAATATTTTTAACAATTTTTAATAATTCTTTTTCTTCAATTTTACCACTTATTTGATAAAAAGTGTTTTCATAAGTCCATTGCGCCGCATAACTTGGTTTTAAGTCCCCCTCATCCTGTACTTTTAAAATTATAATTTTAATATTATCATTTTCGGAATGAATTTCTTTAATCTTTTTACCATGTAAACTTAAATTCTCACCTTGACTATTTTGATCTTTTTTATCTATATAAAGTGTCACTATTGTATCTTCATATTCATATTCTATATTAACATTTTGAACAATTGTATCTAATTGATAATCATAGAATTTAAATTTAGATGGTCTATAAATTAATACAGGTAACTGAATATTTAATTCATTTTCTATCATATCAAAAGCCCTATTCTCTTCCTTATTGCTTTTATCTTTTCCTTTATCGTTATCTATCATTATGCTAGTATCATTTCCCGTCCAAATTTTCACCGAATCAATAAAATAACTCCTATTAGCCTGACTAGTCATACTAGCTGCAAACACACCTGCAGTGCATACCAATACCGCAGCTGCCACACGTGCAATTTTATTCCTCTTCTTAGGCTTTGCAGGCAGATAAACAATTTTCACTTTCTCTGCTTCTTCTGTCTTTTCGTTGTTTTCTTTATGATCATCAGCATTCTCGCTGTCATTTTCTTCTTCATAGATGCCGTCTGCTTTCAGTCTCTCCACAAGTCTTGCATACGCAGCCCGGGCTTCTTCTTCAGTTTCGCCATCATCAGGAATATTACCATCTGGAAACATGATTTTTTCCATTTCGTCAATTTCTTTGTTATATTCCTCAGCCAACCATTTTTTCAGTTCTTCATCGCTGAAATTTCCCATTATTTTTTCACCTGTAAATCTATCTTTCCTTGACAATTTCTCCGTTAGAGTTCATATTTAATGATAATATATGACTATTCAGGAGGAATCCAAATGAAACACATCGTACTTACCGGCGGTGGTACTGCCGGCCATGTAACCCCTAATATTGCTTTGATTCCAAGACTCCAGGAGCTTGGTTACAAAATTTCCTATATCGGTTCCTATGAAGGAATCGAAAAAAAGCTGATCGAAGAGCTTGGTATCCCCTATTATGGAATTTCATCAGGAAAACTGAGACGTTACTTTGATCTCAAGAATTTTTCTGATCCATTCCGTGTACTGAAAGGCTTCAGCCAGGCCAGAAAAATTCTGAAACAGCTGAAACCGGATGTTGTTTTTTCAAAAGGAGGCTTCGTTACAGTTCCTGTAGTAATCGCAGCCAGCCGTTTGAAAATCCCGGCACTTATTCATGAGTCTGACATGACTCCCGGACTTGCCAATAAGCTCTGTCTTTCTTCCGCAACAAAAATATGCTGCAATTTCCCGGAAACAGCATCTAATCTTCCAGCAGACAAGGCCGTTCTTACCGGAACCCCAATCCGTCAGGAACTTCTGTCCGGAAATGCAGAAGCCGGACGTAAATTCTGCGGATTTAATGCTGATAAGCCTGTTCTTATGGTTATCGGCGGCAGTCTCGGAGCAGCTTCTGTTAATGATAATGTCCGCAAGATTCTTCCGGAACTTCTGAAAGAATTCCAGGTTGTGCACCTCTGTGGAAAAGGAAAAACTGACGAAAGCCTAAAAGGAACTACAGGATATGTTCAGTATGAATACATTAAAGACGAACTGCCAGATCTGTTCTCTCTTGCTGACATTGTAATCTCCCGCGCAGGAGCTAATGCAATCTGTGAAATCAGTGAACTGCATAAACCAAACCTTCTGATTCCTCTCTCAGCTAAGGCCAGCCGAGGTGACCAGATTCTCAATGCACGTTCTTTCGAACGTCAGGGATTTAGTATGGTCCTCGAGGAGGAAGAAATCACAGAAGCCAAACTTCTAGATACCATTCGCCAACTTTATACAAACCGCCAGAAATATATTGATGCAATGGCAGGTAACGGTCACGTAGACTCCATCCGTAAGATCACAGATCTTATCGAAGAATGTGCTCGCTCCTGACAATAATATTTCTGAATGAAAGGCTCTGCCATCTCCTTTTTCAGGACTGGCAGAGTTTTCTTTTATTTGTAGGCTTTTTCATACTCTTCTTTTAACCATCGTTTCGCTTTATAAATCCTGTTATTCACACCGCTCTTCGTCAGTCCGAACTCCTCCGCTACTGCTTCAACAGAAACATCCATGAACTTTACCTGAATCAGTATTTCATAATTCAATGGCTGCTCTGCACGGAATCTTTCCAGTATCATATGCATAAATTTATTTTCTTCCTGTCGCAATATCTGATCTTCTGCATTTACATGAATTCTCCGATCCAGGATTGATGCGGTCTCATCATGACAGGAGAATTCATGTTTTGTACTGGATTTCTTTTTATAATCCATTGCTTTGTTTACAGCAGCTCTCCGTATCAGCGCATACAACATCTTTTCATTTTCGAAATTCAGCTCATTTCTCATGGTGTACATTTTATAAAGTACTTCCTGACTGATATCATCTGCCATATACCAGTCATTCAGAATTCCATATGCATATGATTTAGCTACTTTACGATATTTCAAATAAAAATCTTCATAATCAATTTTGTTCATTTTTTCTCTTTAGTAAATTGCAGTTACTCTTTCACTTTATGCAGAATTTCTTCCTTATCCTCATCACTGAGATTTCCTGGAGTCCAGTTTAATCCTACACCGTCTCCTTCATATCTTGGAATCAGATGCATGTGGAAATGAAATACTGTCTGTCCCGCAATTTCTCCATTATTCTGAACAATATTGAAGCCATCACAGTTCAGTGCATCTGTCAGTTTCCCTGCCATTTTTTTTGCAAGGATCATTGCTTTTCCCGCAGTTTCATCTGGCAGCTCATAAATATTTGCTGCATGTTTCTTTGGCAAAATCAGAGAATGACCTTTGCTTGCAGGTCCAAGATCCAGAATTACACGAAATTCCTCATCCTCATAAAGTGTTGCTGATGGAATCTCTCCGTTCGCTATTTTACAAAATATACAGTCTCCCATTTTTGTATCCTCCTCTTCTGAAAATAAATTTTTAATTATTCTTATTTTGTCGTATTTTCTCGATTTTTTCAATACTGTTCTTGTTGATATTTGAAATTTCTGATGTTAATATTTTCCCGAGGTGATAATATGTGCAACGACAATACAGTTGACAAACTAAAAAATGAATTTCATTATACTCTTTCAAAATTTTCTCACGAGATCCGAAACCCTATAACACTTATTAACAGCGGTCTTCAGATGATCGCATCTGCCCATCCTGAAGTTCAGGAATATAAACATTGGGATGATATCATGGATAATCTTGATTACGTCAAGGATCTTCTTGATGAACTCTCTGCTTTCAACAATGCAGACCGTATCACGCCTAAAAGTACTGATGTCTGTTCTTATCTGAAAACAATCCTTTCCTCTGTCAAACCAACCCTGGATTACCTCGACATCACACTGGTGACAGATATCCCGGATTCTCTTCCTGTTATGATGCTGGATCAGATCAAGATCCGTCAGATGCTTCTTAATCTTCTGAAAAATGCCTGGGAAGCGGTTCCAGTCCCCGGTGGAAAAATAACTGTGTCTGCCTGTCCGAAAAATCCCGGTATTTCTATTAATATTCAGGATAATGGGTGTGGAATCTCCCCGGAACAACAGGCAACTATTTTCCAGCCATTCTTTACAACAAAAGAATCCGGAACCGGCCTTGGCCTTCCCATTGTAAAACAGATCGCAGAAGCACACAATGGATCTATCTCCTTAGAAAGCTCTCCGGATCACGGAACTATTTTCCATATTTTTCTGGGATGATAAACTATCACTGCTGTCAGAAAACCGCATACCAAGCCGCCTGCATGAGCCGCATTATCCACACCTTCACTTGCGAATCCAAAATAAAGAGAAAATGCTGCCATGATAAGCATCTGGCGTATAGTAAGATCTGCGACTCTTCCTCTGTGTCGCATAATCACATAGATCAT
>OLOM01001439.1_pt1 | contig 16030 bp, 21 predicted proteins | sample 1672531 | NCBI WGS metagenome assembly OLOM01 (sample SAMEA3136696, study PRJEB25190) | human gut metagenome | reverse complement strand
AGCACGTGCAGTAGATGTAAAGTTTGCAAAGATAGAGGAGGACGGATAGATTGATGAGTCTTTTGAGAAAAAGTTTGATTTTGGAATTATAACAATCCCGTATAATTACGACCTCAAAAAATACATGAGACTTTTACATTGTGGCGGGAAACTTGCGATAGTAGGAATTCCTCCATATGATGAATGTCCCGATATCTCTATCAAAGATTTGATATATGAGTTTCCAGGTGTTGAACTTTTCGGAAGTCTGATCGGAGGAATAAGCGAGACACAGCTATGCGTTGATTTCTCTATTAAAGCCAACATCTTCCCTATTGTTGAAGAGATAGAACCCACAGCAGAAGCTATAGATGAGGCGTATCAGAAAATGCGCAATCGTGAAGTTGATGGCCGTTTTGTTATAAAGATGAAGGACTTTGATAAACCAGAAGATAAGGAAGAGATTGAGGAACATAAAAAAGGCGGACGTATTAAAAAGAAACACGAGCCAGAAGTGTTTAAGGATTACAGAAACGCGCAAAACTCATATATCGCTGATGAGTTGCAAGATTACGCTTCTAATCCTCATGATGTTAGATACATCGGAGAAAAGGGACCTGATGATTGGTACCCGAACCTTATATTCAACGGCGGTTGGTTTATAAGGCCAACAGAAGGACAAGTTGACGAGAACGGTAAGCCATACACAAAAGAAGACTATATAAAAGCAACCGAGTGGTTGCCTGCTAGCATTGGCTTCATATTCGGAGATAATGAGAAATACCGCGGAAAAGTACGAGCTGCTTATCCATTCACGGGGAAAAAGACGGATGAACAATACGAGGCTTTCCTTGATATGTTAAGAGATAGAGGCATTGATGTTGATGATGGAACATACGATTATCACACGTTTTTCGAAAATGAATACGACGAGTGGCAAAAGAAAGATCTAGAAGCAGCCAGAGAAGCACCGAAAAATAAATTCTGGAATTGGCCACATATGAACGGAGACTATAAACTCGAACCGCATATCACATGGCCAGGAGTAAATAAAGATGCATGGAAACAAGACGGTGATAGGTGGATCTATACACCGCCAAAAGATCATAAAAAGAAAGACGGCACACAATATACAGATGAGGAATATATTAGATATTTCCAAACTAGAGAGAACCCGGAGAATTGGCTAAACTTAAACGGAAAGCTTATTCAAGGAGGGGAAAAAAGAGGGGAAGAGTGATTCGAGGTGTGTCCAAGTGTACGCTTAAAGACTTGGACACCTTATAAGTAATTTAGACTTGGATATTTTTTTCGTGTCCACCATAGCGGTCTTTTCGTGTCCAGTATATATACTAAGTTTTTCGTGTCCATAATAAAAAATTATGTCCACTATGTCGGTCTTTTCGTGTCTAATATAACATATGAATGTTTTAAAATGCCCTAGTAATTAGGTTGGATTATTCTAAATTTAAATCTTATTATTGATTGAGGTGTGTCCAACCGTACGCTTAAAGGTGTGTCCACTGTATAAGTAAAAAAGGTGTGTCCAATTTAAAACATATGAATTATGAGCCATGAATATCAAATCGTGCCTAATGGAGTGAGTTATTTAAGTGATTTTATTGATGTATTACCGAGCCATAAGTTAATTAATAAAGGAATCACTGGCTGCGGAGGTACAACTCTAGAATTAAAAGCAAAAAGAAATAGTCTTCTTTTATTTCCAACTATTGAACTTGTAAGGTCAAAAACAAATCCAGAATATCTTCCAGTTGACGGTGAGGTTGATATTTATGCAATAAGGCAATATGTAGCAAAAAGACTGTCAAATAACCAGTTTATCAAAATAATCGGAACATATGATTCACTTCCGAAAATAATGCAAGCAGTTCCTGGATGTACTGAGTACTTCCTACTGATTGATGAGTATCATTTACTATTTAATGATTACAGTTTTAGATCGAAGGCTATATTGAACATTTTAATGAATTTTAGAAAATTTGATGATTGGGCATTTCTTACCGCAACACCGCTAAATGAAACATTCACTTTGAAAGAATTGAAGGATATTGATCAAATAACATATCAGTGGCCTCAGGCTACAAAAGTTGATATAAAAATAAAGGACACAGCATATATTCAAAGGGAGTTGGTGCGCATTATCACATCATATCCAGAACGTAATATTCATGTGTTTTTAAATAGTGTGTCAACAATTCGGAATATTATCAAAAAATTAGGCACAGATGATTTTCGTGTCGTCTGTTCTAGTAAGCAAAAAGGGAAAATCAGACATTGTGTTCCAATAACCGAACCAGTTAGAAAATTGAATTTCTACACATCTTGTTCATTTGAGGGTTGTGATATATATGACGAAAAAGGGATGACCGTCATATTATCGGACACTTCTCTATCGACAACTATATTGGATATTTCGACAAAAATTAGGCAAGTCTGTGGAAGAATTCGAAACAGCAAATATAAAGATGAGTGTATCCTTGTGTTGAATACGAGACATCACAGGTACGCAAATGTATCAAAAAATCAATTTGATGATTTTTCTGCGAAAATGGAAGCTAAAGGAAAGGATAGAATCAACTTGTTGACTGGCTGTTCCGAAATGAGTTTCTGCACAGAAGTTGAACTCTATGGACAAAACAAGATCGGATACAACAACATATATGTCAATTTTTTTAATTCTCACTTTTTCTATGATGAAAATCTTAAAAAGATAGATCTGTATAACTATATGCTCGTTTCTGAAATATATAACAATACAGTATCTGTAATTACAGAATACAAGAAAAATAATTTTTCAGTATCCGCAGAACTGATGACAAGAGTAAATAGTAAAGGATTACCTTGGGTAATAGATATACTGAAAAAAGAAGGAAAAGATAAATGGACATATAAAGAGCTATATGATAGATTTTCACAAGAGTTTTATAGCAGGGGACTAGTATTTAATAAAACAAACACAATCACACTATTCTTTCCTGCATTTAATAAAACACGCAAAACTATAATGGGGAAAAAGGAACTTGTGTATACTTTTATATATAATATGATAATTTAATATTATAATTGTCGAGTCAATTATTTTGATGTTTAATTAAACGATAATAAAAATATGAATATTCGATTTCGTAATGTGCCCGTTGTGGGCGTTAAGAAGTTCCAGCAGGGCGGTCCTGTAGACGCACCAGCTGAAGGTGGAGCTCCCGCTGAAGCTCCAATGGAAGAGGAACCAGCAGAGCAGCCCAAGGAGGGTGGAGCACCTCAGGGTAGCGGTGATCCAATGGAAATGTTGATGCAGATCGGCCAGACTGCAGCTCAGGCTTTACAGAGTCAGGACTGCAACGCTGCTATGCAGGCTTGCGATGGCATTGTGCAGTTTATCCAGATGATGCAGCAGGGTGGAGGCGCACCTCAGCAGGAAGCTCCTCAGGGTGAGCCCGTGTATCGCAGAGGTGGTAAACTCGTAGGCTACATCCGTAAGTAATAAATAGAAATTAATGGTTTAAGGACGGAGGAGGTATATAATAATTTATACCTCCTTTTTTAGTTTAAATGCAAAATATGAGTCAATATATTAAAAAATTACAAACAGGCGGAACGGTAGAGACATAGGAGACTGAAAATCCGAAGTTTAAAACTGCTACTGCTGATTATGACGCCAGACAACTTGCAGCTGATTACGAACACAATATTCTCGCATATGCAAAACACTTAGGATTAAAGCCAGGATCAAAGAAATATGACGAATATATAACTGAAGCTGCAAATATCCAGAAAGGCATAATGGATGGAACTTTTTCACGTGGCGAAGGTCTGGTTTATACCGGAAGTATTATAGGTGATAACAACCCGATGCAATCATATGCCCTTGGGTTGTTAGATAAAGTTATCGCACAAAAAACAAAGAGTGCACAAGAAGCAACAAGCCAGGCAAAAACTCAAGTTGATTTTGATCCTGCTTTGTTAAAAAATTATTTTTATAAAAAGTTTTTCGGTGGACAAAGTACTCCGGATTTGCAATCTTGGCTTGATAGGGACACTGTTGACGAGGATGGAAACCGTGGAAGTTTCAATAGGATGACAGCATTCGCTGATATGCTTGATAGTTATGCAGATAGTTTTGAAGGTTCAAATTATAACTGGTCAAATAGTGCATATTTAAATAAAGAAGATTATCAGAAAAAGCTTCGTGATGTTGCAGTATCTTTAAGAAATGGAGTATATGACAATAATATTGCTGCAAAGCTTGACACTATCGGAATTGGAGCATAGTTAAGAGAGTATCTTTTTGGTAATGGTAAGAAGTTAGACGATACTCCAGCTGAGGGTTCTTATGAAGCTTTGCTATCTGCAAAGAAAAAGGAATTAGACGCTGATGTAAAAGCAGGAATATTAACACAAGAAGAAGCTAACCAGAAACTCAAAGAGTTCGCTGATGATTATAAATACTCAAAGTATGGAGACATGCAATGGGATCGTGATTATCAGAATTGGGCAAATACAAATTGGGCTTGGACCGGTGAAACTAACCAATAGATTGGAAGTCTTGGTCCTGGTGCTCTTGATGATTCAAAATTATTGATTTGGAATGGTAATCCTGGAACATCTGAGGCTGATAAAACAAAATCATGGTTAAGTAGTGCGACAAATGCGCAATATGCCGCAAATCTAATGAATTAGCTTTATGCTGGAAGAATGATAGACCTTAACGGCGGTTTTGACAGATTGACAAATTCGGATATTGTTCGTGGAGTATTAGCTACTTTATCTTCACAAAGTGATAAAGTAACTCCTATAAATCAAGAGGAGATGTATCTTAACGATAGTATTAATTACGAAAAAGGAACTGCTCTAAAATATAATGCAAAGAGTGGCGCTTTTTCATTAGTACATGTTCATCGTACAGATACACCTGTCCTTTATGGAATATTAAAAAGCCAATATCTTAAAATACATCCGCAGCGCTCAACTAGTGACAAAACAAGATGGGCAAAAGACGGTGCTAAATTAATTTTAAAAGCCTTGACAGGCGCAGAATTGCAGGCTATTGGACAGCAGCAAAATCAAGCTAATGATTATATCAGGCATCAGCAGTATGAGCAAGAAGCATAGCAGAAAAATATATCGGTTGAAAGAGTGATGGCCGGTAAGGGTAATGCTGCTAATGATACATCTATGGCTCATAATCTTAGATCTGCAGGAACATGGACTGATATCGCAAGTGCTGGGGTTTCATTTGTTCCTGTTGTTGGTAATGTTGTGGCCCCTATCATGGGATTAGGTGCAACTGGTATGCATATGGTTGCCGATATGCTTGATCCGACTGTTACAAGAAACGAAGTTGCAACTAATTTAGCTGTCAATCTTGGACTTACTGCTTTGATGCTTATCCCTGGTGGTGGAGCCGGCAAAGTTGCAAAGGCTGTTAAACTCGGAAAGGGCGCACTTCAAACAGCAATGGTCGGATATGGCGCCTTTAATACCGCTAATAATTTTGATAGAATAAAAGAATTAAGACAGAAAGAAGAAGCTGGAACGCTGTCTGCAGAAGAAAGAAAAGAGTTAGATTATATGTATTCTATGGCAGCAGGAACAGTTGTCGGTGTTAAAGGTCTTGCTGGACAAGGTGCCAAAGCACTTGGAAATAATTTCTTCGGTAATGCGGCAGCATTAGCATCTGATCCATTGCTCGCTGTTAAATCTTTATACAATAAGAACGCTAGGAAATCATTTACAAATTTGACAAAGCCATTAACTGCAGCAAATACTGAAGTTACCAAGGGCGAAGGCAAAAAGACATATTGGATAAATCCGGACGGAGAACAAATTGAAATAACAACTTCTCAGAAAAAGAATATGTTAAATACATTATAGCAGTTATAGAAAGAAAAGGTAACTGATGTAGATGTAATTAACAAGCGCCTTGGTGAAGCATGGGCTAAGAGTGGCGAAAACGGGGCATGGTATAGTAAAGATAAAACAACACAGCCAGGTATCAAATGGGATAGTGAATCATTTAACAAAAATGAATGGTTGAAAGTAACATCTCCCGATGATGTTTCTGGAGAGCTTAAAATAACTGTAAGAGGCGCAGATGGAAACGATGTCGAATTAGCATTTACTGAGGCTCAATAGAAAGAATTGATAAAGGCATATAATGATTCGCACACTGCTGATGTCAAGAATAAAGCCATGCAAGAAATTACTGGTGATAATACTAAAAAATATTCAGCTGTTGAATATAACAAATTAACATCAGACCAGAAATCTGATTTCGATTCTAGAATGGCAGAAATTGGATTAAAGGCAGCTAGGGATAGATATGAAACATTTGAAGTTGCGAAATCAAAAACCATTGATGGATAGGTTAATCCAAATGCAGTTTAGATTGCAGAATCTGACGCAAAGACTGGGTTAACTAGATTTAATAATTCGAAGATAAGAACACATTTTTCCGATATTGATCATCCTGACCTTATTACACAACAAGGCGCATATGATATAAACACACCAATAGGAAAACAGAATGCACTTGCAAGAATAAGAGCTAGACGTATTGATGAAGCTGCAGCCGGTCCACTTGGTTCTATGTTGCTTGCTGCTGGATTTAATACTAACAATGAGATGTTCAGCGGTCTTGGCGCGTTTGGCGGTAGATCTGCTGCAAGAAAAATGTCAAAAGTATTGAATGAAAAAGAGCAATTAAGATAGCAACAGCTCAAAGAATAGGAAAATCCATGGATGAAAGAGGCTTATGAACAAGCACTCAATAGGAAAATAAAATCAATGGAAGCAGAAGCGGCGAGCAACGGTAAAACATTGACAGATCAAGATAAAGCTAAGATATATCTTTCTGATACAGAAAGAACATAGGCAATTGAGACATATCTTGAAAGACAGCAGTTTTTAAAAGATTCCTTTGATCAAGGTAAAACTTTTGATGTCGATCCAGAGACTGGAGATTTCGATATATCAAAACCAATTTCGATTGATAAAACCAAACGATCAGTCGTTAATGATTTAATTAGCAAGGGCTTTGATAAAGATAGTTCTTTAAAAAATTATAATGCCGATTAGCTTGAACAATTAACTGGCCGTTTCCGTCGCGCATTACCTGATGGAAGTAAACTTTCATATGCCGAAAGCCAAAATTTACTTGATGGTATGTATCGGCAATATGTTGCAGAAGAATCAGCTGCTGGCAGGGTTCCTATGGATTTGTCTGATTTCATTGATGATTTCCAAGTTAGAAACATTAACGAAAGCGGAATGCTTCACTCTGTAAAAGTTAAAGATCCACTGACAGGTTCGGAAATATCACCATCGAAATTAAAATCAAAATATGCTATTGATGTTTTTGATGAATTAAAATCAGAAGCTGCAAGAAAAGGCGTAAGTATAGCAGATAGCGATCCAATAGAAATAACAAAGAAAATGTTATCTGATTCAGATGCATTAGATAATGTTCAAAATAAAATATAGGGAGATGTTGCATTGCATGCTGAAGCTGAGCTTAATGCAAAAAAATCATCTTTAACAACGGATTTGTTAGATGAATTTAAAACAGCTCATGATAAATGGGTTGCGGAAAATCCAACAGAAGCGGCTGATAACCTTAAAAATCTCGCTAAGCAAAATGAGCTGTTCACCGAAATTAACAAACGTAATATAGGATTGAATGGCGAGGCTATGGTTGATAATATATCTTCAACATAGGGAATAACCAGAGAAAAAGCAAGAGCAAATATCATTGAGTCAGCACGTAGGAATGGAATAACTGGAACAGATAACGAAATCTTTTCAGAGTTAGATGCAAATCCATATAAAAAGAAGCTCGTTGAAAACGACTTAAATGCTAAATATACTGCAGCATTATAGGAAATGACAGATAAATTAAACGAGCTTTCAACTTTAGAAGGAGCACTATCTAGAAGAGATCGTGAAAATTATAATAACTGGCTATCTAAAAACTTTGCAAAAAGAGGAGATTTAGATGCAAAGTTAGAATATCTAAGAAGTATTTCTGTATCTGGAGATAGCAAGACTTTATTGAGCAAAATGAGAAAAGATCTTCCAGCTGGAGCAACTGATAAAGAAGGCTTTGATATAATAACAAGAGCAGCTAAACGTATCGGTTTGGATACTGCTGATGAATCACATTTACGTTTAATGCTTGGAGATCCTGATGCAGAAGCAAATTTAAGAAAGACAATTTAGATAGAAAGAAGGATAGAATTATTACGGCGTGCTGGATATGATGAAACATCATCTGCTGCTCTTAAAAATGCTATGGAAAATAGCGGATCTTTTGACCAGCAAATTAAAGATCTTGATGCACAGATCAACGTTTATAGGAGGAGGCTTCCAAATGCTGTTATTGATAAATTGAAAAATCAAAAATATTTGACTAAAGCAGAGCTTCCATTTGTTGAACGAAATGCTGGGATTACTATCAAAGATCCTGAAAAAGCAAAAACAGAACTTTAGAAAATTAAGTTCGGAGAAATAGACGAATCAAAATGGATAGATACCATAAAAGCTGCACAGAAGAAAGCCGGATTCCGCAATGGTGGTATTCTTGATAAAATGATGTTTTTAAGAACCGGTGGAGAAATTAAAAAAAAAGTTTTGAAGGCGGAAGAGGGATTGGTTGTTCCAGAAGATTTTAATTATGATTGGTATAAAAACCTTTATAAGTAGACCGCATTATTAAATTCAGAATTAAAAGACCGTAATAATTTTGCAGGAGATAATTTACGTGGCAATAATCATAATCAGAATTTTGATTTAGCTATGGCTGCGTATAAAAACCAAGCATACACAAGTGATCATGATGCAACAGAGCGTGATATACAAGGTTTTTATAATTCAGATTATGGACAATCTTCTCTTGAGGATTTTGTGAATCAATATAATGAAAATGCCGCTAAGATACGCGGGACTTGGGGAGTAGGCAAAGATGGCACATTATCTAATACTACACATTCTGCAAATACAGAATACGGACTAGGAGAGCATAATCGGCTTTTCAGAAAAATGTTCGCAAGTAGAAGTAATAATGTAGCAAATACACCAGTCTATAATATCGGATACCAAGACGGAAAAACCGCAGACGGCCATGAAATGGATGATATAATGGGAACTTCCACGTGGATGCGCAGAATGGATAGACGAGAAAAAGAATGGAGCGATAATCTGACAGATGAAGAAAAGAAGGCTAGAACATTTAAGATTACTTTAGGAAATGGAGAAGTTGGTTATGTGTACAAAAAAGCCAATGGAGATATTGCCATTTTGAACCCATCACAAGTTGTAGCACAAATTCCAGAGCCAACAACATCATCGCAAAAGAAAAAAGAAGAGCCAGTGCGTCTTGACGGAGAAGTAGAAGGTAGTAATTACGGATTATATAGAACTCCAAAAGACAAATTCAAGAAAGGAATTTCGACAGTAGGAAATATGATTTCAGAACATGCTCCTGACTTCATGGCACTTGGACGTTATCTTTCAAACAAGAGAAATAATAAGCGAATCCTTGATTAGATGATGAGAATAAGGACGAGCCAATTAAGTCCAATGAACTAGCATATGTATGTTAGAACTGGGTTCTCGTTAGAATAGGCTGCAAACCAACAAGCTGCACAAAATCAGAGTCAGGCAGGAAAAGCTCAAACTAGCAATGCTAGCCTTAATAATGCAGTTGCATTAGAAGCAGCAGATAAAGCTGCAGCATTACGCCAGCAAGGAAATCTTAAATCTGCTGATGTTATGTATACTACTGCTAAAGAACAGCAAGCACTTGATAGACAAGTTGCAGCATATAACCTGAATGTTAAAGATAAGAACACAGCAGCATTAACTAATCTTCATAATGAATTAACGAGATATAAAACAGGAGAACTGTCTTCTCAACAGACAAATCTTAACACATATTTGTTAGAGCTTGAAAAGAGAAAGAGAGAAGAAGATATACAGAAACAAAGATATAGAGATGCATTTATGACTCAAAAGCAAGATATAGAAATGTCTATAGAGTTAGAAAACGATCCAGAATACAAAAGATTATATGATGCATTTAAATCTACATCACCAGGAACAGATGCATATTCTAATGCATATAACGCATTGCTCGAATATAAGCGTCATTTTACATTGTCCCATAGTATAAACAACTTAAACGAATGGGCGAAGTCCAAAAAACTGCATGATAGAATAAACGTATCAGCTAATAATGACTATATCCCTGATATTATATCTGCTAAAAGAGGAAGAAAAATAGACGACTCTGAGATAAAAGCACAAGAAAAAGATAATGACAGAATTATAAAATAGATTTTAGAAAATATAAAAAATAATCAAAAAGCACTTGACAGATTATCAAGAAGCGAACTGTTGGCTATTAAAAGTTTTTTAAAATGATTAATGAAATTCAAAAGATACAAAGTGGGGGCTCAATGCCCCCATTTACATATTACTAGCCAGTATTTGTAAATACAGGCAGGGCAACTAGCACTTCTGACACATCATCCAGTAGCAGCTCATCTAGTAGCAAAAAAGATGATAAGCTAGGAGATAAGGATATGATGGAAATGTTAGGAAAAATTGATGGTTTGCCAAGTGATATGAATTAGGTGTTTCTGATGATGCAAAAATTCTATGACATGAAAGAATTAGGAGGAATGAGTACATCATCATTATCATAGCAATATCTAAAAGCCATGTAGGCTTTAAAAGTTGCAACATTTAATAAGTCTTAGTTTGATGATACAAAGAAAAATATAATTAATCAATAGGGACTTAATGAGATAGCTGTTTCAGAAGGAGGATATGTTATAGTCGCTGATAAGGACGGAAAACCAAAACAGGTTCATTTAACAACATATCTAAAAGATAAAAGCAAATATACACCATATACTAATTCGAACTTGTTAAATTATAGGGCTCAATATGCACCATATGATCAGACAATTTTAAATATTGTAAATAATGGCATAGGTATGCCATAGATTGACAAATTAATACATCAGTATATGGAATCACTTGGTACATCTACAAATAGTTCAAGCCAAGTTATCGCTAAAAAATTCTCAGGAATGGCTAATAGCATTGATGCATTAGTTAAATTATCTGATGAAGGAAAAGATGTAACAAGCAAAGGAATTAGTGGAATCTATGATATAGACCAATTAACTAAAACGCAGAAAGAACAAGCAGCGCATGCTATACGATATATTTATTAGATGCTTCCAGATAATGCAAAAACATTATTATAGGCGAAACTAGGTAGTGAAACAGATGCAACTAATTATGTTCTACAAGTCATAACTGATAAAGTACAATCTACTGTATCTGATACAAATGAGCATAAAGAAACGATGCTTACAGATCTAAAAGGTAAAAAAACAGGTGGAACTGGAACTAGCGGATCTAAAGAAACAGAGCCATATTAGGATTTATTTTAGAATATTGTCCAAGGAGAAGGAGGCACAAATGCTAAATTCGCAATGCAAGATAAAGATGGTAATACGTATACGATAAATGGAATGTCATTCCCTAGTCTTACGAGAGACCCAAGCAAACCTGTGGCTTCAACCGGCTCGCTCGATTAGCTGCTTTTTGATAATCAATTTTCAAGTATTATGAAAGGTAACGGAGAAGCTATAACATTTGGAGATTAGGTTTTAGATAAATCCGATTATCAAAATGTTGCTTTTATGAATGACGGCAACGCCATGCGTGTTATTATACCGGTTACAATCGATCCAAAGGGCAGTGGAAAGATGGTTCCTGATTTGAATTTCATGGAAGAAAACAAAGAATTGCTAGACCTTATTTAGAAAAAGAAAAATCTAGAAGATCCGGAAGTTAAGAAAAAACTTGTAGAAGCTAATATCGTTGACCCATTCACTGGATTGCCAGATACAAAACGATTTAAACCTTATTTTATCGTTAACGGATTGGCTACAAGTTAGGAGATTAAAGACAATAATTTCGTTACAGAATTAAAAGGTGATAAACTTGATAAATATATCGACATATTTAAAAATAGTGTTTATTTAGATAAAGAGCATAATTCCGGAAAAGATAAAAAATATGATTTTGACACATTCACAACACTTAATCCTTTTGATTGGTTTGGAATGTATGACAAATTATTCAAGGGGACAATTTTTATTCCTATTACACAAAATGTATTATAGGCTAAAATTGGTGCTGGAACAAGTGTTAAACAGTCTACTGCTGATAATATGGAAGAAACATATCAAGCTGGAGAGACTAGGCAAAATATGAATCCAACAACATCTAATTTACTTGGTTTATGAATATGAAAGAAAACGACTGGGTTATTGCTAACATTAATAACCCAGAAATGAATGCTGGTGATTTCCGAGTTGCAGGCATGGATATGGATAACACATAGATGCTAAGTAAGGATTAGTATCTACAAAGTGATTATATCAAAAACAATCCTATGTTCCAGGATGAACAAGGAGATTTTCAACAGTCTAAATTTGATGATTTCTATAATGTTGCATTGTAGAAATACTAGACTTTCTCATCTATTGGTGATGGATTTTAGTATGACATGTTTGATTATAGACACTACCAAGAAAATAATGCATAGGTAAAAAATCCAGAATTACAAATCGTTCGTATTTCAAATCCTGACGAGCAAACAATTGGTGATGGCTGGATTAATGATATAAATGAATCTCCTTTTTCTTATAGAGAATTGGCTGAGAAAAATCGTATCTATGATACAGAGACTGGGCAGTTTGTTGACTATTCGCCAAATGATCATGCATTACTACAAAACCCGATCGAATGGGCAAAAGACATATTTAAAGACCCATTGGTTTTAGCTGTATGGGACGAAGATGGAGAGCATGAAGATCCTGTAACAGGAGAAATAAAGCAACACGCAAAAGGCGACAGAAAGCTTGATGAAAACGGAAAGTATTATTACGAAACATTAAATGGTCGTTCTCTTGCCGGGAAAGAAGTTTTGTCTGGCTTTGATACATTAACGGTAGATGGGACTGCATTAAACAAAATAGATTTTTTTGATTCTGATGATAAGGAGAAATCTATAGGCGGCACTATTATGAAATCTGTAGCAGCAATAGCTCCCATGTTTATGGGACCTGTTGGAACTGCATATTCAGTAGTTTAGGTTTTGCGAGAGTTTGGAAAAGTCCTTCCTTTTATTGAAGGTTTAACTCATATCGCTACAGGTAATACTCCAGATACTGCATTTTCAAAATTTGCAAATAATATAGCCGGTAAGATGATGGCGGCCACATCATCATAGGATGACTATAGCCAACAGCATCAATTGTCTCTTGGTAATCTTGCAACACTAGCAACTGACGTAGCATTACAATGGGGATAGCAAAAAGTTATTGCTAATGCTTTTTAGAAATTAAGAAACAGCAAAAAACTTGTCGAATCTGCAGAAAAATCTGCTTTTGAGAAGTGGAAAATAGAACAGCCTAAACTTATTGCAGAAGCAAGAAATCAGGGAGTATCCGAAAAAGATATAATGACATTATATGGAACTGCTGCAAAATGGAAACAGAGTAATCTTGGATAGTCTATTTTAAATAAGGCTATGCAAGATGTCACACCTTAGATGGATAAAATAAACCGTCTAGGTGCAGATATGTCGCTTGTTTATATGGCTCTTGTATCTAATCCAGATGTATACACTACAATGCAAGAGCATGGCTGTACAAAAAGAGAGTCAGCACTTGTAACGCTTGGCTCTACTTTGGCTATGTTTGGTGTTGATAAATACCTTGGCCTTGGAGAAATGTTTTTCGATGATCTCACAAATGACGGCATTAAATCTATTCGTGCTACATTAAACAAAGAAAGAGCCACGTGGGCCAAAACTTTGGCAGAAGGTGTTAAAATGGAAAGTAAAGATGCCAAGGGAATGCGTCGTATACTCGGAAAGTCTATAAACAGTTTTAATAAGGTTTACACTGATTTCTTTGATAATTTAAAAAACCATTCTCTTGGAGCTTTAGGGAAAGCTGTCGGCGAGGGTCTTGAGGAGGTATCAGAAGAAGTTGCAACCGATTTGTCAAAATAGCTATATGAATTAGCGGCAAGTTGGAATGTTACTGATAAATTTTTCGGAGATCTGACAACTGAAAATGTCGGAGCTTTTGATGATGCGTTCAACAATCCGGATTGGCTTAAATAGATGTTGGCGAGATACGGAATGAATTTCTTAGGTGGTTTTATGGGTGGTGGCATATTTTATGCTAAAGAACGATTTGCCCGTAAAGACTGGAAACGAGACACTTCTAACGATGACCTTATCCATAATATTAGGCAATACGGCAAAAATGAAGTAATGAAAGTCTTGGATAATTATCACAAGAACGGAAAACTTGGAAGTACCAAATTGTCAGCAAGAACAGAATTTGTAGAAGGAAGTGACCAACCTGTTTTCTTATCTGCAGAAGCTGATGACGGAAGAAGTCAAAATGATGTAGTATATGATCTTTTAAGAAAAGAGATAGACAGCATTGATTCTATTGTCAATGATAGCACTGTGCTAAAGTCAGACAATGCTTTAATGCAAAGCATGACTCTTGGAGATTTTCGTTTAATGCATATGAATGACATGCTTGAAGGCGATTATTCGAGAGGCTTGCAATCTAGATATACTGATCTTGCAACTGCATATACGAAGGTTAAACTTCAATAGCAAAAAATACAACAAGAAATATAGACTGCGGATTCCAATATTGAATTAAGAAAGCAAAAGGAAAACATACTTGAACAATTACAAGAAAGAGAGCAGACGCTAAAAGAACGCATGGAAGAGATGTATTCTGGAGATAACGCTGTTGACTATATGGGAAAAGTATTATTTAATATAGACCAGCGTTTTCAGAAAATATTTTCTATACCAAATTTTAGAGCATGGCTAAATTCTGTACACGTAAATCAAAGTGGCGAATATGTATTTAATCCAATAACAGATAAGCAGTATGATGCATTAAGTCGTGCAGAGCAAGATGCGCTATACAAAGAATACACGGAATGGAAAGCAAACAATAAGGGTACAGATCAAGAGTAGGCCTGGTCAGCTTTTAAATATATCAGAGATATTATTTCGCCAGAATTCACAAATATTCAAGATAGGCTTGTTGAATATTCTAAATAGATGGAAGAGGTAGAACAACTTTTTGACAAGGATAAAAGCCCATTAATGTCTAAGAATATTAAAGAATATAAACCTGAAAATTTTTCTTTAGATGCAGAAGATCCTATGTTTAAAATAGATTATGACACATAGTTGAGAAATGAACCCTCTGAAATATATGAATTTAGGAATAAAAAATTTGATGGCGAGAGTGATGAAGATTTTGAAGCAAGAAAACAAAGGAGAATATAGCTTTTACAAAAGCAATATGCCATAATGAGATCTCAAGAAGCCTAGTTAGCAGCATTAAAAAAGGCACGTGATATTTTAGCTACTAGCGGCGGACTTATTGATGCGCCAACAAGAAGAAGGTTAAAGCTTATATTGAATAGTTCTGATTCTGAAATAGTTGATTCTATTAGAGATTCATATAATTGGATCAATACAAGTAGACTAACAGGCTAGTATATTGCAAAGAAAATAAAAGATATAAAACCTGATCTTAGTAATTTTGATGAAATATTAATAGATATACAAAATAAAGTTAAAACAGATTTAATATCTGATACGAAAAAGAAAATCGCAAATGCTGGTAAAATGTACGCAGCAATTGCTAGACGATTTGGTGGTACTACGAGATATTTAATCAGTACAGAATAGAAAATTAAAGAAGAATCTGCTCCTGAAGTTTTACATGATGAGTTAAACATTCGCGGAATGTTCAATTTATATTAGGAGCAAAATGAAAAAATAAAAAGTTTCTTTTCTGATTATATCGAGGATGGAGAACTTGACGAGAAGAAACTTTTAGATTTCTTATCAGACGGGTTACCGGTAGCAAATGTTAGAGCACTTACAGCAGATCAAAAA
>OLOM01001433.1_pt1 | contig 16074 bp, 9 predicted proteins | sample 1672531 | NCBI WGS metagenome assembly OLOM01 (sample SAMEA3136696, study PRJEB25190) | human gut metagenome | reverse complement strand
TTTACAGTTTTAAGTTGATTGCCAAACAGGAACATTGTTATATAGAGAAGGAATTTAAGGGGAAGCAGCGTGCGGATAAAAATTAATATTGTTTTATCTAAGGAAGGATTGTAGTTATGCAATATGCAAGAAAATTAAGAAAAGGTGACAAAGTAGCGATTGTAAGCTTGTCAAGTGGAATGCTTGGTGAAGAATTCTGCAGTCATAATATTGAGATTGGCGTAAAGAGATTAAAAGAATATGGTTTGGAGCCGGTATTTATGCCAAATGCTTTGAAGGGTATTGAATATTTGCAAACTCACCCGCAAGCAAGGGCGAAAGACCTAAAAGATGCATTTCTGGATAATTCTATTGCAGGGATTATTTGTGCAATTGGTGGTGATGATACATACAGACTTTTGCCTTATCTGATGGAAGATGAAAAGTTTATAAAGACGGTAGAGGAGCATCCAAAATTATTTACAGGATTCTCAGATACTACGATCAATCATTTGATGTTTTATAAACTGGGCTTGTCTACTTATTACGGACCAAACTTTATTTGTGATTTGGGGGAAATTGCAGATGAGATGTTACCATATACCAAAAGGGCATTTGAGAGTTATTTGGAAGGTAATGAATCTGATGAAATTATATCCAGTGATACTTGGTATGAAGAAAGAGAAGATTTTTCAAGAGCTGCAATAGGAACAAAAAGAAAAGCTCATAAGGAAGAACGTGGGTTTGAACTTCTCCAGGGAAGTGAAATTTTCCAAGGAGGATTATTAGGCGGATGTTTGGAAAGCCTTTATGATGTATTGACCAATAGCAGATATGAAGATGAAAAGGAAGTTTGTGAAAGATATGATCTGTTTCCAAATAAGGAAGAGTGGATTGGGAAAATTCTATTTATAGAAACCTGCGAAGAAAAACCGACTCCTGAATTGTTTGAAAGAGAAGTGTTATTACTGAAAGAAAAGGGAGTATTCGACGTGGTAAATGGTGTATTAGTTGGAAAACCACAGGATGAAGCTTATTATCAGGAATATAAAGATATTCTTATTAGAGTGATAGACAATGAGAAACTTCCGATTGTTTATAATGTGAATTTCGGACATGCTATGCCACGATGTGCGTTACAGTATGGTGCTGTTGCAAAGGTAGATATGAAGCAGAAAAAGATTTATGTGATTACGTCGTGATGAAGAAGTAAGTCTTACAAAGATTATTGATGTGGTATGTAAAATCATAGACGAAGTTTCATTTGCAGGGGCTGATTCCGTTATGCATGGCACGATAGAAAAAATGGCAGAACACTGACAAAAAGTTATGGAAAATTTTCCTGATGAATTTATAAGTTCATCAAAGTAGTGAAACTCATGCAGGAATATGTTATACTAAAGGCAGACAAAGCTGGAGGATATATGGATGAGCACCTGCAAGGCACTGTTATCTAAAATTATAAATAAAAATGCTTTTTACGAGCAGGAGGATGTGACACAGAATATTTTTGCGTTCCGTGTGGTGGGAATCTGCATTTTATTCTATTCGTTTGTGATGATTCTGAACTGCCTGCATATTTTTATCGTGGATCAGACGATTTTTACAAGAGGCTATGTGGCGGCATGTGTGCTGACACTGATTTATGGATTGCTGCTTGTGAAGATGGGGCTTGAGCACCCATTTACCAAGTATCTCAGCGTTACGGCCATCGGGTTGATCGTCATGGTCGCGAGTGCATCCCTTACCTACCATATGATCATTATTATGATGATCCCGATTATCATTGCAAGTATGTATACTTCAAAGAGACTGTCGGTTTATGCCTTTATATTTACAGTGGGTGGGATTACGATCAGTACTTATGTGGGCTATTATTTTGGGGTATGTGATGCAAACATGGCACTGTTGACGGTGACATCACTGGATCATCTGCAGAAGGATGGTGTGTTTTTGCTCAACAAAGTAAACGAAAATCCTATGGTTACGCTGGCACTTTATTATGTGATGCCGCGATCGCTGATGGCGGTTGCATTTTATTATGTAAGTAACAGTGTAAACAGTATTGTGCGCAAGTCCATGGAAAATGCAATGCGTATGGTACAGGCGGCTTCCATGGATGATATGACGGGACTTTACAGCAAAAATAAACTGCTTGAAACAGTGGAACATATGGAGCCCAAAGAACGCCCGGTTGCGGTTATTTATTGGGATGTCAACCAGTTGAAATATGTAAACGATACGTTTGGTCATTTGTACGGAGACCAGCTGATTGCCAAAATTGCGGGATCCATTCGGGCAGCAGTGACGAGTGAGGAAACCAATGCTTACCGTTACGGTGGGGATGAATTTCTTATGATTATTCCGGATGGGACACAGGAGATTGCAGAAGATGTCATTGAAAAGTGGAGGCAGGTGATGAAGCCGATTCAGAAAAACAGTGAGATTCCGGTATCTGCCTCCGTGGGATATGCCGTGGGAAAATATGAAAATATAATGGAACTGATCGAGATCGCAGATCAGAGAATGTATAAGGACAAACAAATACGCCGCCAGTAGCGGCGTATTTTATGGCTCAGAGGGATAACAGAACCGAAAAGGGGGTAGAGAAAATTTGAAAACAAACAAATATGAAATAGATATGTGCAATGGTTCGATCATGGATAAACTGATCTCGTTTGCACTCCCACTCATGCTGTCTGGAATTTTACAGCTGATGTTCAATGCGGTGGATATCATTGTTGTGGGGCATTTTACGGGAAAACAGGCACTGGCGGCAGTGGGATCGACCACGGCACTCATCAACGTGTTCACCAATCTGTTTATCGGAATTTCGCTGGGGGCTAACGTGCTTGCGGCACGTTTTTTTGCGTCCGGCAGGGAAAAAGAAATGTCAGACACGGTACATACCGCCATTCTGCTGGCACTGATCAGCGGAATTCTCATGGCTGGAATCGGGGTAATCAGTGCAAAAGGTGCGCTGCTTCTTATGGGAACGCCGGACAATGTCATTGCACAGTCAACCCTTTACATGCGGATTTATTTTCTGGGGATGCCGTTTTTTATGCTCTATAATTATGGGGCAGCGATTCTGCGTGCGGTGGGAGATACCAAGCGGCCGTTGTTGTTTCTGGTGATTTCCGGATGTGCCAATGCGCTGCTGGATCTGATTCTTGTGATCGGTTTTCATCTGGGTGTGGCAGGCGTAGCTACTGCGACGATTACGGCACAGATGATCTCCTGCATTCTGGTTTTGTTATGCCTGTACCGCACCGACAGCTGCTATCAGCTGCGCTTTTCGAAGTTGAAAATAAAAAAGGTTTATCTGCTGCAGATTTTTCAGGTGGGAATTCCTGCCGGGATTCAAAGTACGGTTATTAACTTTTCAAACGCGCTGCTGCAGTCTTCCGTGAATTCCTTTGGAGATACGGCGATGGCGGGGTATACAGCGGCAAATAATATTTTGGGATTTTTGTATATGTCGGTAAATTCCATTACACAGGCATGTATGAGTTTTACGAGTCAGAATTATGGTGTGGGAAAATATAAACGTATGGATCGTGTGCTGATCGACTGTCTGATTCTTACGGTCAGTGTTCCCCTGCTGCTGGGATGTGGCGCATGGCTTTTCGGACCGCAGGTACTTAGTATATATACGAGAGAAAAGGATGTGATCGAGAGTGGCATGGAGATTCTTGCCATTACAACAGTGCCGTATTTTCTGTGTGGCATTATGGATTTGTTTCCTGGAGCACTGCGGGGGATGGGACATTCGGCAGTGCCGATGATCCTGTCGGTGATCGGTACGGTCGGAACGAGAATTCTCTGGATTTTTGGATTTTTCCCACATCACAAATCGTTGTACTTCCTGTTTATTTCTTATCCGGCATCCTGGATCATCACGATTGTGATGCAGGTCATCTGTTTTTATTTTGTGAGAAAAACGGTGCGCAGGGAATTGATGCGGGGATAAAACGCAGCGCAAAAAATGTGCCCAAAAATCGGAAACGATTTTTGGGCATTTAGTTTCTTGAAGAAAGAAAGAGAACATGCTACCATAATGGAAACTGAAACAAAGAAAATAGTTTCCTTCCGGCAGAAAGGATGAAAAGAATGAATAAAGAACTGAAAGAGAACATTATGCAGGGAACGTTGCAGGCATTCAATCAAAAGGGTTTGAAATTTACGATGGATGATATTGCAAAGATTTTAGGGATCAGTAAAAAAACGATTTATCAGGTGTTTCGTGATAAGGAGGCTTTGTTTCTGGAAACGGTGGACTATTTGTTTGACCGGATCAAGGACAGTGAGCAGAAGATCGTAGAGAATCCGGAGATGGACACCCTGCAAAAGATTCACACAATCCTTGGTGTGATGCCGGAATGCTATCAGGATGTGGATTTTCGACAGTTATATCAGTTAAAAGAAAAATATCCGGAGATTTATCATCAGGTGGAAGTACGGCTCGAAACAGGCTGGGAAACGACCATTGCCCTGTTGGAACAGGGCATGCAGGAAGGTGTGATCCGTCCGGTCCGGATTCCGATTTTAAAGATGATGCTGGAAGCATCGTTAGAGCAGTTTTTCCAGCGCGATATCCTGCTGCAGAATGAAATTACTTATGCGCAGGCATTGCAGGAGGTTGTCGGGATTCTGATGTATGGAATTGCTTCGGAGAGGTAAAACGAAAGGGGAGCATAAAGAAGCATGGAGAGGTTGTATTGGAACAATGACTGGAAATTTGCCGAAACATGGGAAGAAGCCATGAAAGAGGCAGTATATCCGGAAAATGAGATGGAGGATGTGCGGCTGCCGCATACCTGCAAAGAGCTTCCGTATCATTACTTTGATGAGCATGCATATCAGATGCTGTGTGGATATCGCAGACATTTTATGGCGCCGGAAGCGTGGCAGGGGAAAAGTGTGGAACTGACCTTTGAGGGCGTGGCGCATGATGCGGTTGTTTATGTCAATGGGACAGAAGTGAAAGCGCACCATTGCGGTTATACGGCATTTTTTGTGGAAATTGCAAAATACCTGAAATATGGGGAGGACAATGTACTTGCGGTGCGTGTCGACAGCCGGGAAAATTTGAATATTCCGCCGTTCGGATATGCCATAGATTACATGACTTTTGGAGGAATATATCGTGAGGTTTACGTGCAGGTGAGAAATAAGACACATCTCGCAGATGTATTTATCAAGCCACAGATACATCCTCTGCAGGTGACTACAGAGATTACGGTACAGAATATTTCGGATGGGATAACGTTGCAGCAGGAAATCCGCAAAAAAGGCGAGGGTGCATATAGTCCCCTGGGACAGAAGCCGGTGCAACAGACAAATATGCAAACCGTTTTTCCGGTGCAGGAGATCCGTTTGTGGGAACCGGAAAATCCACATTTGTATGAAATCCGGACAAGTTTGTGGAAAAATGGGGAAATGATAGATGCGCGTGTGGATATCACAGGGTTTCGGGAAGCCGGATTCCGGAAAGATGGTTTTTATCTGAACGGAAAGAAATTGCGGCTTCGTGGATTAAACCGTCATCAGAGTTATCCGTATGTGGGATATGCAGCACCGGCATCCATGCAGATTTTCGATGCCGATATTCTCAAAAGAGAGCTTGGCGTGAATGCTGTGCGCACTTCCCATTATCCGCAGTCGCAGGATTTTATCCGTCGTTGTGATGAAATCGGTCTGCTTGTGTTTACCGAGTTTCCGGGGTGGCAGCACATCGGGGATGAAGAATGGAAGCGGCAGGCGGTGCAGAATTTAAAGGAAATGATCGTGCAGTACCGCAATCATCCTTCCATTATTCTCTGGGGCGTGCGGATTAATGAATCACAGGATGACGATGTTTTTTACAGGGAAACAAACCGGGTGGCACATGAACTGGACGATACGCGTGCAACCGGCGGAGTGCGGATGCTAAAGAAAAGCCATCTTCTGGAGGATGTTTATACGTACAACGATTTTCTTCACGATGGCAGACATCCGGGGTGTAATCCGAAACGAAAAGTTACACCAGATATGAAAAAACCGTATCTGATCAGTGAGTATAACGGGCATATGTTTCCGACCAAGCCGTTTGACGATGAGGAACACCGGACGGAGCATGCAATCCGTCATGCAAATGTATTGAATGCGGTGGCACAGGAGCCGGACATTGCAGGAAGTTTTGGCTGGTGTATGTTTGACTATAATACGCACAAGGATTTTGGTAGCGGTGACCGGATCTGTTACCATGGCGTGATGGATATGTTCCGCAACCCGAAACTTGCGGCGGCGGTGTATAGCAGTCAGCAGGAAGATACACCGGTTTTAGAACTGAGTTCTTCGATGGATATCGGAGAGCATCCGGGCGGAAATCGCAGCGGAAACTGGATGATTACAAATGCGGATGCTGTGCGGATGTTCAAAAACGGCAAATTGATCAAAGAGTATCATCGGGAGGACTCCCCATATCGTGCACTGGCGCATGGACCGATTCCTGTGAATGACTTTATCGGAAATGCGATTGTCGAAAATGAGCCGATGAAACCGAAACAGGCCAGACTGATGGGGCAGCTGCTTAACATGACGGCGTATTACGGGCTGAACAATCTTCCGGCAAAGTTCTACCTTCTGGCATTGCGGCTGATGGTCTGCTATCACATGAAACCAAAGGATGCGGTTGCGCTTTACACACGTTATGTCGGGGACTGGGGGACGACTTCCACGGTCTATAAGTTTGAGGCTGTCAGGGACGGAAAAGTGGTAAAGACCGTGATCAAGGAGCCGATGCAGCAGGCACATCTGGAGGTGAAGGTAAGTGAACATAACCTGACCGAAGGCAGAACCTATGATATGGCGGCGGTTCGTATCCGGGCACTGGATGAAAATGGAAATGTGCTGGGATTTTTCAATGAACCGGTGCAGTTTGAAGTGAAAGGTGTTCTGGAACTGATCGGTCCAAAGACCATATGTTTACAGGGAGGTATGGGCGGTACTTATGTAAAGACGACCGGACAGGCCGGAGAAGGAATTTTGACAATTGAAAATGCGCAGACGGGGAAAATCTGTGAACATTTTCAGGTGGCACGGGAAGAGTAAGGGGGAAATACAATGAAATTATCAGCAAAAGAAAAAACGGCATTCGGCCTGGGGGCGGTCGGAAAAGATATGGTATATATGCTTTCGGCGAGCTATATTCTGTATTATTACCAGGATGTTCTCGGAGTAAGTGCGATGGCAATGGGAATTATTCTCATGGCAGCGCGGGTGTTTGATGCATTTAACGATCCGATTATGGGAGTGATTGTTGCAAAAACCAGAACACGCTGGGGAAAATTCCGTCCATGGCTTCTGGTTGGAACCCTGTGCAATGCGATCGTGCTGTATCTGATGTTTGCCGCACCGCCGGCATGGAATGGAAGTGGGATTGTGGCATATGCAGCCATTACCTATATTGTGTGGGGAGTCACCTATACCATGATGGACATTCCTTTCTGGTCGATGATTCCGGCATTTACAGAAGGCGGAAAAGAGCGCGAAAATTTAACAACTATGGCGCGTTCCTGTTCGGGTGTCGGTTCCGCTCTCGTTACGATTATTACGATGAAATGTGTGTATATGCTGGGACAGGGAAATGAGCGCACGGGTTTCCGCTGGTTTGCACTTATTGTTGCGGTATTGTTTGTGCTGTTTATTACGATCACCTGTCTGACGATCCGGGAAAAATCCACGGTTCATATGGAAACGCCGACCGTACGGCAGATGTTTTCGGCGCTGATTCACAACGATCAGGCAATGACGGTTGTCATCACCATTGTACTGATTAACTGCTCTTTGTATATTACGTCCAATCTGCTGTTGTATTTTTTCAAGTATGATGTGAGTGGGGAGAGCTGGTATAACAGCTATACACTTTTTAGTACATTTGGCGGAGCGGTACAGATTTTGTCCATGATGGTATTGTTTCCGCTGCTGCGGAAGTTTATGAGCAGTATCCGTGTGTTCTACCTGAGTTTTGGAATGGCAATCGCAGGGTATGCGATTCTGCTTGTGCTGATGATTGGCGGTCATACTGCGCTTGGAGCCCTGGTGGTGCCGGGATTTTTGATCTTTGCGGCATTTGGCATGCTGACCGTGCTTACCACAGTATTTCTGGCAAATACGGTAGATTATGGGGAAATGAAAAATCACCGCCGTGATGAAAGTGTGATTTTTTCCATGCAGACGTTTGTTGTGAAACTGGCTTCGGGAGTTGCCGTGCTGATCGCAGCGATCTGTCTGTCTCTCTGTAACCTCAAGCAGGATACAAGTGCGGCGGTTGTTGCGCGTGCAGCGGATTCTTCGGTGCTGGGACTGCGGCTGACGATGGCGGGAATTCCGATGATCGGTCTTTTCATCGCGGTATTGGTATTTCGGAAAAAATATATTTTGACAGAGAAAAAGCTGCAGGAGATTAATGCAGCAATTAAAAATCAGGAGAACTGCTAAAAGAAAGGATGACAGCTATGATTCGTAAAATTGGACAGGCATTCGTACTGGATACGGCACATACAACATATGCATTTTCCATTCTGCCGGGGGGACATCCGGAGCATCTGTATTACGGGAGAACTATTCATATCGAGCATCCGGATGATCTTGAAATTCTTGTGGAAAAGCATGTGTTTGCACCGGGAAATGTGAATATCTGTGAAAAAGAGCATGCCGGTTTTTCGCTGGAGGATGTGCGGCTGGAAATGTCTTCGTACGGAAAGGGTGATATCCGTGAGCCGTTTGTTGAGGCCATTCTTTATGATGGGGCAAAGACTCTGGATTTCCGCTATGAAGATGCCGTTATTACCGGGAAAAAAGATGCGCTGGACGGACTTCCGGGTTCCTATGGAAGTGCGGGAGAAGTGCAACAGCTGTGTGTGACAATGGTGGACCGGCAGTATGATCTGAAGCTGTTGCTCTACTACTATGTCTATGAGGCGGCAGATGTGATCGGACGGAGTGCGAAGATCGTCAATGCCAGCAGTCAGGATGTACAGCTTACCCGTCTGATGAGTCTGCAGCTGGATTTTGATGACAGTGATTATATTTTTACGACATTTCGCGGCGCATGGGCGCGGGAGATGCACCGCTGTGACCAGACGCTGACCGGTGGCAGAATTGTCAATGATTCTTTTACCGGAACCACGTCGAGCCGGGCAAATTCGTTTGTGATGCTGAGCCGTCCGAAAACGGGAGAAGATCAGGGAGACTGTTACGGATTTCATCTGATCTACAGTGGAAATCACTGTGAGACTGCGGAGGTCAGCAGTTTTGGAAAACTCCGGCTTCTTACGGGGATCAATCCACGGGAATTTTCGTGGAAACTGGAGCCGGGAGCACAGTTTCAGGCACCGGAGGCCTTTATGACCTATGCACCGGATGGATGGGGAGGCATGAGCCGGCGGATGCATGCGTTTATCCGGGAGCATATCGTGCGCGGATATTGGAAAAACAGGCCACGCCCGGTACTTTTAAACAGCTGGGAGGCCTGCTATTTTGATATCAGTGAGAGCAGGCTCTTAAAGCTGGCAAAGGCGGGAAAAGATGCCGGAATCGAATTGTTTGTGGTGGATGACGGCTGGTTTGGCAGACGAAACGATGACACTTCTTCATTGGGAGACTGGGTGCCGAATACAAAAAAACTGCCCGGCGGCTTATCGCGCCTTGCCCAAAAAATTACAGATCTGGGGCTTTCTTTTGGAATCTGGGTAGAGCCGGAGATGGTCAGTGTGGACAGTGACCTTTACCGGAAGCATCCGGACTGGACCATTGAAATTCCCGGAAAACCACATGCAGAGGGACGAAACCAGAGAATTCTGGATCTTGGCAGGAGAGAAGTGCAGGAGTATATCATTGCCAGTATGACAAAGGTCTTTTCTTCGGCACCGGTTTCTTATGTGAAGTGGGATATGAACCGGACGTTTTCCGATTATTATTCACAGAGCCTGCCGGCCGCACAGCAGGGAGAGGTGGCACATCGTTATGTGCTGGGACTGTACCGGTGCATGGAGGAACTGACCCGTCGTTTTCCGGAAATTTTATTTGAAGGGTGTGCAGCAGGCGGAAACCGTTTTGATCCCGGCATTTTGTGCTATTTTCCGCAGATCTGGGGAAGCGATGACACAGATGCCTGTTGCAGGGCGGACATACAGACAAATTACAGTTACGGGTATCCGCTCTCGACGGTGAGTGCACATGTATCTGCGTGTCCGAACCATCAGACGCTGCGCCGGACACCGCTTACGACCCGCTTTGCAGTTGCCGCATTCGCAGTGCTGGGGTATGAATGTAATTTCTGTGACTGTACCAGAGAGGAACTTGAGGAGATCAGGGCTCAGATTGCACTGTACAGGAAGTGGCGTAGTGTATTGCAGCAGGGCATATTTTATCGTGGGCGGACATTTGCTGACGGAAATCTCACAGAATGGACCTGTGTTTCAGAAGATCAGACACAGGCAGTCGGCATGCTGATGCAGAAACTTGCGGAACCGAATACACAGTTTCATGCGTATTATCCCAAAGGACTTGCAAAAGAGAAACGGTACCATTTTACCAACCGCGCGTTAACGTACAGTATTCTGGAGTTTGGGGATCTGGTCAACACGGTTGCCCCGGTACATATCCGCCCGGATTCCGTGACACATCATCTGCTGGCAAAATTTGTAAAGATGGATGGGGAAACGGAGGATTTCTGTGCATACGGGGATGCCCTGATGTATGGAGGTGTACATTTGCACCCGGCATTCGGAGGCACCGGGTATGATGAGAACGTACGGTATTTTCCGGATTTTGCGTCTCGTTTGTATCTAATGGATTGCAATTTATAGCCGGAAAGTGCTATGATACAAAAGAGCAATTCAGGCAGGACAGGAGATAAGAAAATGCAGAAACGAAAAAACAGATGGTACATAGCCGTTGCAGCAGTTGTAATTTTAGCAGTTGTTCTTGTATTGGCAGTTGTGCTGGGGAAAAAGGGAAAGAACAAAAAAGATCCAAAGATGATTGAGCCGACGCAGCAGGAGCAGGCATCGGAAATACCGACGGAAACAGAGGAAGTATTTGATTATTCCGCTACGGAGACCGCAGAGACAAAATCGCTTCCGAAGTCCGTTGTCAGCAAGCAGGGAATTCTCATTGATGTGGATGCCGGAACGATTCTGGCTGGAAAAGATGCATTGAAACGTATGATTCCAGCATCTATGACCAAAATCTTTACCGTGCTGGTAGCAGCGGAAAATATTAAGCCGGAGCAGCTGGACGAGCTGGTTACCATCAGTATTGATGCCACGGATTTCAGTTATAGTAATGACTGCAGCAATACCGGATACGAAGTGGATGAGCAGGTAACGGTAAGGGATCTGTTTTATGGAACCATTTTGCCATCAGGGGCAGATTCTGCGGTTTCTCTGGCAACTTATGTGGCCGGTTCACAGGAAGCATTTGTGGATATGATGAATCAGGAACTGGAAAAAATGGGATTGTCGGAGACCACACATTTTACCAACTGTGTCGGCATATACAATGATGACCATTACAGTACGCCGTATGATATGGCAATGATTTTAAAAGCCGCAATGGACAATGATCTGTGCAGGGAGGTTCTTGGAACGCGAACCTATACGACATCAAAATCCAAACCACATCCGGATGGGATTACAATATCCAACTGGTTTTTGCGGAGAATTGAAGATAAGGATACACACAGTGAAATTATCGGGGCAAAGACAGGCTTTGTGAATCAGTCCGGAAGCTGTGCGGCAAGTATGGCACAGACACCGGATGGAAAAGAGTATATCTGTGTGACTGCAGGGTCCACCAGCAGCTGGCGCTGTATCTATGATCATGTGGATATTTACGATGCGTTTCTGCCGGAGACGGCACAGCCTTTTGAAGGTGAAGAGGTAACACAATAAAAAAGGAACAGCGAAAGCTGTTCCCTGTTGTTTAAAGAATGATGATATTGGCACAATTGATATCTTCTCCAAGGTTGTAAACGTTACCGCTGGTAAGCCCGACAACCACAGGACGGAGAATATAGTGCGGAATATTTTTGACCACACGCGCCTGTTCGCCGTTACTCAGTTCCACGATGCTGTCTACCGGATATAGAATCATGCTTTCAAGGAAGCTCTTCATGGCAGTTATGTCGAGTTCCATGGTCATGGACATAATCATTTCCACGGCATCTCTCTGGGAATAGGCTTTTTTATAGGGGCGTTCGGTAACCAGGGCATCATAGATATCCGCTACGGACAGAATCTTGGCATAGGGGCAGATTTTCTCCGCAGACACACCCATCGGGTATCCGCTTCCATTGATCTTTTCATGGTGTTGCAAAACACCAAGGCAGACAGCCGGAGAAAATTCCGCACGATCCTTGATCATGTTGTAACTGTATGTTGAGTGCTGCCGCATAAGGGCAAATTCATCATCATCAAGTTTGCCCGGTTTGTTTAAGATAGCATTTGGAATTTTGGTTTTTCCAATGTCGTGCAGCAAACCACAGACACCGATTTCCCGTACTTCTTCGGGAGAGAGTCCCTGCTGCTTGGCAACGATCATGGAAATGGTTGCTACATCCACGCTGTGTTTGAAGGTGTATTCGTCACTGGTTTTGAGCGTGGAGATATCAATTGCGATGGCATCATTGCTTTTAATGGAACGCATCAGGTCATCGGCAATGCTCTCTGTGGTGGCAACCATTTCCTCGGAGGTTGTATTGTTGTAGATAAACTGGATACCGGTAGAGACACGTTCACGGATACTGACAGAAAGAGTAACTTTTGCGCGGTCTTCGGTACGGAGCCGTTCGATATTTTTTTCTGCTTCCGGAGAAGTAGGAACCTGTTCTGGATTTTCCTCTTCTTCCCCCTCCTGAATGTAAACAGACATAATACCCAGTTTCAACAGGGAATCAATCATATAATCATCCAGCTCGGCACCTCTGGCAACGAGATTACGTCCCAGACGGACAACGACCGGATGATCGAGCTTCATGCCCGGTTTTAATTGTCTTGTTCTCATGTACTTTCGTTTTATCATATTTATATTTTACTATTTGTTGGATATTTTGCCAAGTTTTTTTGGAAAACTTTAGGAGAAATTTAGGAGAAATGATATGCTTCCACAACTTTTTTTAGATCGAATGAAACAAATGCTGGAGGAAGAATACCCGGCATTTCTAAACAGTTACGAAGATGCGCGTTATCAGGCACTGCGGATCAATCCGTCAAAAACTGACCGGAATCGGTTTGCTGAGGAAACTTCCTTTCACCTGCAGCCGGTGCCATGGGAAGCGAACGGGTTTTATTACGAAAAGGAAGATCAGCCGGGAAAACATCCGTATCACGAGGCGGGCGTGTACTATATTCAGGAGCCGAGTGCCATGGCACCGGCTGCATATCTGGATGCGCAGCCGGGCGAAAAAGTTCTGGATTTATGTGCGGCACCGGGGGGCAAAAGTACACAGATTGCGGCAGCGATGCAGGGAAAAGGGCTCCTTGTCAGCAATGAGATTCATCCGGCGCGGGCAAAGATTCTTTCCGAGAATATGGAACGGATGGGTGTAAAAAATGTGATGGTGACAAACGAGAGTCCGCAGACACTTGCGGGAATGTTTACGGAATATTTTGACCGGATCATGGTAGATGCCCCGTGTTCCGGGGAGGGAATGTTTCGTAAAAATGAGCAGGCATGTGAGGAGTGGAGTCCTGAAAATGTTCAGGTCTGTGCGGCGCGGCAGCAGGAAATTCTTGCATGTGCGGCCTCCATGCTCCGGCCGGGAGGACGTATGGTTTACTCTACCTGTACCTTTGCACCGGAGGAAAACGAGGGAACGATCAGCCGTTTTCTGGAACAGCATCCGCAGTTTCATATTGTGCCGGTGAAAAAATATCCGGGAATGGCAGACGGTGTAGCGGCATGGACAAAACATCCGGCAGCGGAGATTGGCGATACGATCCGGTTATTTCCGCATCATCTGCACGGAGAGGGACATTTCGTTGCAGTTCTGGAAAAAGAGGGAACTGTTTCGGAAAATTACCGGGGATATTGTGCGAATGGAGAAGAAAAACCGCTGGCAAAGGGAGAAGCAAAAGCGTATCTTGCAGGATTACAGGAGTTTCTTGGAAAGATACCGGCAGATGATGCCGAGCGGCTGCTTCTTTTTGGAGAGCAGCTGTATCTGATGCCGGAACATATGCCGGCAACCAGACGGCTGCATGTGCTGCGTCCGGGCCTGCATCTTGGCACAGTTAAAAAGAACCGGCTGGAACCGGCACACGCACTGGCGCTTGCAATTTCTCCGCAGGAAGCATGCCACAGCTGGAATCTGTCTGTGGATGAAGCACGCGCGTATCTGGCCGGGCAGACGTTTCCGGCAGAAGGGGAGAAGGGCTGGTATCTGATCACGGTAGATGGATACAGTCTCGGCTGGGGCAAACTTGCGGGTTCTGTGATGAAGAATCACTACCCGAAGGGGCTGCGGAAGCTGCTCTAAAAGAAGTCCACCTGATACTGTTGCACTACTTTCGCTTATTTTTATTTATACAATAAAAGAAACATTTGGGGGTAAGTGATTCTATAGATCAAACATTAATTTATGTGAAAGTATGTAAGGATAAAATTATATCATTAAAAGGTAAAAATAATAAAAAGAAAAGTATAATTGTGCTGGAAACTATATTGATAGTTTGAAGCTGGATAAAAAAATTATCAATTTGCTAAAAAATGAAAGAATTTCAAAGTTTGAGATATCAGGAAAATATGGTTTTATAAGAACATTTAGCGGGAGTGGAGTACTTTTTCGTGTAGCATCGGGGAAGACTGTTGCAAAATTAATAAATAAGATAGATTTGGATATTGCAATACCTAGCAGAGATAAAAAAGCAAATTATGCTTTGGTATATTCCCGAGATACAGGAGAAATCTGGAATATTGACAGTCGCCATAATAAGCTTAACAAGATAGATTTGCCATATGAATATTTGAACTACTTATATACAGATAATGGAAAAATTTTAATATCTTCAGATAATACAGTATATGGGGAACTTGATAGTTTTCTTACAAAAAAATAATGAAGCGTTTATCTGACAAGTGGAAGGTATATTAAAAATGACATATGATTCAAATAAGGGCAGTTTAAAAACTGCCCTTGTTAATAGTTTTACTTAAAATATAAGAAACTCCTGCAAATGCGCATTTTTTATATTACTATTTTACCACAAATGCGCGTTTTTTAAAGCACCGTTTTACCACAAATGCGCATTTTCTACAGGATTATATACTGTGACCGCCACCACCACCGGAGTGGCCGCCACCGCCACCACCGCCGCCGCCGGAATGACCACCGCCGCTGCTGCCGGAAGATACCGGACTGTAGGTGCGCGTCTGGCGGATGAATTGTGTGCGTGGGTTATTGATCTGCATCTGTGCATACAATCCGGTCATCACCTGTCTGCGGTCTGCCTTGTGGGAACGTGAACTCCACAGCGCGAAAAAGAGATTGAGAAACAGTGCAGCAACAATGGCCAGCAGCGCACTGCAGAGGTAGCGCATCGGTTCTGCAATCCGTTTGCCCTGCATCAGCGTTTCGATCTGGGCAAAGACCTTGTATGCACAGGTATAATAATCCTTATCGCGCGCGTAGGTATAAGTGTTATCGGTAATTGAACGTGCGCGGGAATTGGTGATGATTTTGTGCGCCTGTCCATCGCTGTAGAGATAAATCTCATTCAGGCAGCGGTCAATGACGAAGATCGTACCGTTGTCATGCGGACCAAAGACATCATCAAAATAATCTGCAGCAAAATCTTCGGTGGAAGATTTACTGTGTTCGGTTGTGGTTACAAAAGCCACATTACAGTATGCTGTCAGGTCATACAGCTGCTTTTGCAGACTGTTTTCCTGGGAGTCTGTCAGAAAATCCGCAGAATCATCCAGCACATAAACGTAGCCGGTTTCCTCATTGGAAGCGGAAACTGCGGATGCACAAACCGGTATGGTGCTGGCGGAGAGTATCAGACAAAATACAAATGCCGTAAGGATACGTTTTATTTTACGCAC